>Ga0207709_10000108_pt1 | contig 129013 bp, 128 predicted proteins | sample KBSM34metaG_FD_184397 | JGI IMG/M metagenome (GOLD analysis project Ga0207709, IMG submission 184397) | Miscanthus rhizosphere microbial communities from Kellogg Biological Station, Michigan, USA - KBS M3-4 metaG (SPAdes) (version 2) | ecosystem: Host-associated > Plants > Roots > Rhizosphere... | reverse complement strand
CTGTACCGTTAACCAGAACTGTGATAGCGTTCCGTCCAAAGACATGGTCTGTGTCCTTTCTGTCTGTGATGTTTGTTTCGCAACTTCATTCTACAGACTTCAGGTTCACACCCATGTCTTTTTCTTTCTATTTCAACACTGACTTTTGCAAGAGGCTCTAAAGCTTGTCGGACATCTAAAGGGAGAAACTCTATGTTCCCGATTGGTGATGACAATACCGCGCGCAGAACTGCTCCGCTGGTCACTTATGCTTTGATCGCTCTGAACGTTCTGTTCTTCTTTGTAGAGCTCAGTGGCGGTGAAGCTTTTATTGTTAAGTGGTCTTTCGTTCCCCACCGCTTCCTGGCAAATCCAGCAGCCGATTTTCCAACTCTCTTTACTTCAATGTTCATGCATGCCGGGTGGCTGCACCTGGGAGGCAACATGCTTTACCTGTGGATCTTTGGTGATAATGTGGAAGACAATTTTGGGCACCTGAAGTTCGTAGTCTTTTATCTACTCTGTGGGCTGGCGGCAACTTTCGCACAGTTGGCCTTTAGTATGAGTTCCAACGTCCCAAACCTGGGAGCATCGGGGGCCATCGCCGGTGTGCTCGGCGCTTACATTTTGCTCTTTCCCAGGGGACAGGTCAGCCTGTTACAGGGCCAACGCGTGATTCCGGTGCCCGCGCTGATAGTCATTGGGCTTTGGTTTGTGCTGCAGTTTTTTAGCGGCATCGGTTCCATTGGCAGCGGCGCTCATGGCGGCGTTGCCTACATGGCGCACATCGGCGGTTTCGTGGCAGGGCTTGTCTTGAGCTTTTTGTTTCGCGGGAGTAGTACCAGGCCGGAGTTGGCCCGCTGAATCTTTGGTCTTAAGGAATCCACACCGAGCGCGGCATTTTGATCGCAGCGCTAACGGCGCGCGATGTAATAGCCCAGGGCAACGCCCTGGGTTTCGCAATTCCAATCAGACCAAGCGCTGAAAGCGCGTAATCCGAGCTTCATGGCCAAGCAATTACGCGCCTTCAGCGCTCATCGCCTTCGATGCCGTTAACCTGGGCCGTTGACCCAGGCTATTGCATTGCGCGCCGTTGGCGCTTTGCGAAGCCGGCTGTTCCCTAGAAAGGCTCTTCTGGAAAGCCGCCCACCTCACAGCTCGTCACCGACCCGCCGTCAATTGTTGCTACCGCTCGTGGTACTAACTCCGCTATATTTCCACACGACCGTCGCTCAGACGTTTTGGCGACTCGACTACTTGAGGTGAAAAAACCACTGCTTATAGTCTCTATCCTACTCATCGCGATTATCTGCGCTGCGGGTGCAGTGTGGACCGCCTACTGGTCTTTGCGATTTGGCCTGGCGCCGCGCCCTCCACTTTCGCTTCTTCAGACGGTCGTGCGATTTGCTGCCGTGGCGTTTGCCTTAGTCCTTTTGCTGTACCGGCGCGATTGGATTGAAAGAGCCGCGCTACTTTCCGCGATCGTCGCAGCTGGATCATCGGCTCTGTTCGGTCTGGGATTTCGTTCGATAACCCTTGACTTCATCAGGTTGCTATTTCACTTTGTTGCCTACGCACTCGGTTTCGCAGCGTCGGTGCGCTGGCTCATCCGTCACGCACGAAGCCGTCAGCCCTCTTTTGTTGTTCGCTAACCAGGTGGAGTTCGATTTATGTGGAATAGAACAAAAGCAAAAAGCCTGCTGATCGTGCTGGCACTCGTGTTGGCCGCGGGAGCCGTTTCAGCGCAAAACAAAACCGACAGCGCGGCCAATCGCGCCTGGCCAAGCTTCTGGCGTGAATTCACCGCGGCCGTCAACAAGAAGGATCGCGCAGCAGTCAGAAAAATGATGGCGGACAACTTCGCGGACGATTCCGGTGGCCTGAACGCCACCGAGTGGCTGCGGTTTATCGACGAGAACGAGCGCAAAGGATCATGGCGCGATCTGCAGAAATCGTTCGCGCGCGGCACCATCGTTAACAAAGAATGGCCCAGCAAAGGCGTTCCCACTCGAATCACCAGGGACAAGTTCTACTACTTCGAGTTTCGCAAAGATGGTAAGTGGTATTTTGCCGGCGTGGTGGGGGATTAGCTCCGAGAAAGCCTGTTCGGAGTCCCGCCTTTAGGCGGCCGCGTAAACGCCGAACTCCAAACTTGTCGTTATGGCCAAATCGAAATTAAGACGTCGTCTGATTCTGATTGGGGCAGTGTTTCTGTTGCTGTATGCCGCCGGATATGTCGCCTGCCGGTTGAACAAGTCGATCGTGCATTCCGCGGCCAGTGTCGACGGCAAATGCACCGCCCATGAAGTGAATGCCGGCGATTTCAAAATGACGAATACGTCTTCGCTCGCGGCAACGTTCTACATTCCATTAAGGTACGTTGAGCTCGGCGTCTGGAAAATCGTCAAACCAACAGGCTCGTCTTGTTAGTCGATGTCCGGTCGATCATCACCAACTTCAAGGCCTCTCTGGACTTGTCCCAAGTGCCGGCGGCAATTCATCAATCGCAATATGCCACACTCCTGCGGGCGCTTCTCCGTGGAGACGTTTCTCGCAGGCAAGAGTGCCGGCGCGGTCGCGCTGTACGAGCGCTTCAGCGCGCTGGTACATGAGTGCGGTCAGGTGAAATTAGCGCCTGCGAAGACGCGCATTGGGTTCCAGGCCAGGATGATCTTTGCCGCGGTGAACAAATTGAATGAGCACGGTTTAGAGGCCCATGTCGTGCTCACGCGAAGATTGAGCAATCGACGGTTCAAGCGAATCGAAATGATGTCGCCAAAATGTTACGTGCACCACTTCAAGGTCGAAACACCGAGTGATTTGGACGAGGAAGTGGCGGAGTGGCTGTGCGAGGCCTATCAAACGGGAACGCAAGAGCATCTCTCTCGAAAATCGGCGTTTTAGAAAGTCGGCACGCCGGCGGCGTGCGTACCTGATATGAAACAAAGTGAATTCAACCTCGATGAGGCGGTCGCAATTCTCGAACGAACACCGGCAACTCTCAGGGCCATGCTCGCAGGACTGCCGGAAACCTGGACCCAGGCAACCGAAGGCGAAGGCACCTGGTCACCTTACGATGTCATCGGCCATCTAATTCACGGCGAGCGCGCGGACTGGATTCCACGGGCGCAACACATTCTCGCCGGCGATCCGCGACCGTTTGTTCCATTCAATCGAACGGCGCAGTTTAATGAGAGTTGCAGTCAAACTTTGCCCGAGTTGCTCGAGACCTTTGCTCACTTGCGAAAAGAAAATATGGCGACGCTTAGAGGGATGAATTTAACTGATTCGGACTTTGATCGGAGAGGCCTCCATCCCGAGTTGGGCGAAGTGACGCTTCGACAATTGCTGGCGACCTGGGTCGTGCACGATTTAGACCATGTCGGGCAAATAGCGCGAACCATGGCGAAAGCCTACGCGAATGCGACGGGGCCATGGATTGAATACCTGTCGATTTTGCGGGACCGGGTGAAAGAGTGAGATCGGTCGTTGCCTCAATCTTAATTCCGCGAGTCCGCGAAGCGGACGTCAGCGTAAAGCCGGGGGCGTGAGCCCCAGGATTCGCCGGGAGAAAAGTGATCAAAGCCTGCGAAGCGAGCGGCAGCGACATCATTTGAACTAACTTTAAGCGCAACGGCTATCGCCCGCTTCGCGGGCTCGACTACATTTTGGTTCCCAGACCTGGGGCTGACGCCCCAGGCTTTATGCTGACGTCCGCTCCGCGGACTGAAACAAGATCGTCGGAAGAAACGAGTCGCTGACGGCGTCTAATGTGCAATCCTGAATGAAATCTCGCGGAGGCTCCCAAATGATTACGAAAAGAGTTTTTTTGATCCTCACCACCCCGGTCGTCATCGTTGTTGCCGCCATGCCTTTTTTGCTGGCCGGCACGACTGAAAGGAAGGCGCCCGCTGGCGAAACAGCCGGCGAGCGCATTGTGTTCGCTGCCAAGCGCGGCGGCAACTGGGATATCTATTCGACACGCGCCGACGGCACGCAAATGGTGCGGCTAACGACGCTGGCTTCGCAGGATCGAATGCCAATCTGGTCTCCGGACGCGCGTAAGATCGCGTTCGAATGTCAGACTTCAGGTGGAGTTGATGACTCGTCCAAATGGCAGCTTTGGGTGATGGACGCGAACGGCGGACACTTAATCCACCTGACGACTGACATTGTCGCCAAAGGTTCGCGCCAATGGTCGCCGGACGGGACGCGTATCGTCTTTGAATCCCGACGTGATGGTAATAGCGAGATTTACACTGTAGGCGCGGATGGCAGCCGGCTAGTGCGGCTCACGAACAATACGGTCGACGATCGCTCTCCTACCTGGGCGCCTGACGGAACGAAAATAGCTTTCGCTTCAGACCGTGATGGAAACCGGGAAATCTATGTCATGGACGCGGACGGAAATCAGGCCAGGCGGATTACCGATGATGCGGCGCCCGATGGCAGTCCCGCCTGGTCACCCGACGGAAAATCGATTGCCTTCGTCTCTGCGCGGGACGGTAATCGCGAGGTCTATCTGATTCAAGCTGACGGACGCCGTCTGACTCGACTCACCAGAGACCCTGCGGATGATGACCTGCCGCTATGGTCACCCGACGGGAAACTGATCGCGTTTCGTTCCCTCCGGGAAAAAAATTACGACGTTGAAGTTATGCGCGCTGATGGGAGTGGCCGCGTCCGCCTTACCACCGGACCCGAATATGACGGATCAGTAACCTGGTCAAAAGACGGAACGCGCATGGCGTTTATCTCTTCGCGAACCGGAACCGATGCTTTGTATGTGATTTCGCCGGCAGGAGGTAAGGCCAGTCTGATTACCAGCGAGTGGGTGCTGGATCCGAAGTGGTCGCCGTGAATTCAATGACTGGAGCGCAACCGTCCCGGTTGCCAAGGTCTGCAAGTGAGGACCCTTGCGCTCCAGTCTGACTCCGGCTTAACTCGTAGATCATTTATCGCGATACCAGGTCGCCTCGCCCTGAGAATTTTCCCCGGCTTCCAGATCCTTGCGCGAATCGTACAGAGTCATTTTCATCTCGTCTGATTTGTCACCCTCGGCCATCGAGACGTGCAGGAACTTAGTCAGATAGTTCAGCTCTCCTCTGGTCGTAATTTCGAGATTGAATTGCTTCCCGTCCGTCACCCGCGTGATGTCGCGGTAACTAACGGCCTTGTCGCGGCCGAACTTGATTGTGCTTTCGGCGATGACCAGGACATCGCCCCGGCCGTTGGACCATGAACCAACGTAAGGATCTTTCCACTTCTTCGCAGCATAAGCTGTGAGACCGGCAAGCAAAATGACTGCGAGCAGAAGTGATATGTATCTGGTTTTCACAAAATGCTCCTTTACCAAAATAAAGCGGCGTTCAGTAGAGCCCGAGGCGGTTGGCGGCGGCCTCTTCGAATTTCTCACTGTCAACCTGTTCGATCGAAGTTTTCTTCAAGGGGGCCAAAACAAAAAGGCGGCAGCAGCAGAAGCGCCGCCACCGCCCACTTGATCAAGCAGATCGGTTTCATTTTCTCTACCAGCAAAACGAACATCTACGAAACACTAAACGTTCCCGACTTCTTGTCTTTCTCGGCGCCCGAGTCGTCCATCAGGATCACTTCTATCTTGTATTTTCCTTTTGGCCAACCATCGGGTGGCGGGGTGAACGTGTAAGTGGCCGTGCCGCTTCCTTCAAGATCAAGGGTCTTTTCCAGCCCGGGAATGGGGCCTTGTTTTTGACCTTCGACGTCTTCAAAGGCGAGAAGGCCTTTTACTTTGACTTTTCCGGGAGCGTTCGCAACGGTTCCGACTGCGTAAACCGTGTCGTTCGGCCCAAAGCTGCTGGTCTCGGACGAAGCAGTCTTGTCCTTACTGATCTTCACGCTGCTGAGCTTGGCGGTCGAAACATTACACGCCAGGACGACTGCCAATAACAATCCGGTGGCTATTACAAATTTGAACCTGCTTTTTCGCATTCCTTGTACCTTTCTTTTTTTGAGAGTATCCGCTTTAGGGCATCGTCAACTGGAATTTATACCAGCCGGATTTCCCAAAGAACCGTTCGCCTTCGTTGTCATACAACGCCAGATAAAACTTCAAATCGTATTCGTCGCCGCTTTCCATGTTCAATGCGTCATAGGGCACGAATAATTGTAAATCCTTATAAACCGCCGGGTCGTATGCCGGTTTGAAATAAACCGAGCCAGAGACATTACCTTCTTTGGTTCGATACTTCGCGTCGCCGGATTTCAGTGGCGTGTTGTCGGCATCATCGTAATAAAAATAAGCGATCAGACGGCACGACACATCGTAACCGTACTTCACAGTAAAGGTGGCGTGAACTCGCATTCCCTTCTGCCCGCCGACGGTTACGTTGTGCACCACCCGCGCACCCTGATAGGTCGCTACGGGATCGTCAGGGAAAATAAGGGGGTTATTTAGAAAACGGGGGGCCTTCGTCGCTTCGTAAGGCGTCGAGGCCGCAGCACGCCGAACCACAAAAGTGGGGCTCAACATCACTGTACACAACAGTGACAGAGTGAGCGACGCGCGAAATCGTAGGCGAGTATTCATTGTTCTTCTCCTTAGTATTATTTTGGCTGTCTGACAGAGGCGCGTTAGACAACCTTGTTGGCGTAAGCCGCAGGACTGAATGGGCGAGGATAGGGGAGTTACGCTTTGGAGTCAACTGGTAAATTCTGCTGAGTAGTAGTGCAGTTTGCCCAGGTGGCACGGGCGCCGCGCCCGTGAATCACGCACAATATGCGCGTGCCACATTCAAACTGCACCACCATCAATTGCCGCGCGACACCGCAATCGGACCGATCTCGATTAGTCGATGAAGGGGATCGAAGCGCAGACGGAACGGCCTGAGCGCAGTCAATCCCAGGAGGACCGGTGCATCGGCCTCTGCTCCCGAAACCAGGTCTGTTGGGATTCTTCTGAGCGTGAGCGAACCGATCGAGATTGTTGACGTTGACACTCTGCGAGTGGAAATAGTCCCGCCCCCAACGTCCCGTGCGCCCCTCGCAACCGGACGGGAAGCCGCGTTCGGATCGCGTATCGCCAGTCCCAAACTTGAGCCGGTATCAATCAGCGCGTGATCCCCGTTGTCAAGCATCACGAATGGACGCCGGCCGTTCGCTTCCCGTAACCAGGCGACCACAGCTCCCTCGACGGGCGGCCGATTCATTTCCACAGCTTCGGAGCGAGGATCAAAAGCAATAAACTCGCGCCGGGGAATATCGATTGTATATCCGAGCGGCGCCAGGGCCTCAGTCGGATCCAGAACTCCATCGAGATCCGCCGGTAAGCCGGAAGTGATTAAGACCTCGCCCTTGTTCGGAAAGTAATTCTCGATGTCTCCAACAGCCAGGTTTTCCAGAGAAGCGTGATAAGCGATTGTTCTGGTGCCCGTCAGCCCGGAAATTGAAGCAGGCCGATCGTTCGCGCGCGTCACACGAGACTCGGCCGCGATCCGCGAAGAAATAAGCGTTGCGCCCGCGCCGGTATCAATGGCGAAATTGAAGGGACCTGTCCCGTTAACCCAGGTGCGAACCAAAAGGCCTCGCCCCGCTACCTCGCGAAAAGACACTGCGTGCGGAATCGGGTTTGATGTGCTCGATTTGATATTGGATTGATGCCGTTGTTGAGAAGGGGCAGCTTGCGCTGAAGCTGCCCTTCCCCCAATCGACGCAACCAGGATAATCGCCGAGAGAAATCTCGTCGCTTTGATGTTCACGCGAGATCCTCTTTAGTAATTACGGTTGCGCTTGCGAATTTTGTAGGTGTACAAAGCCGAACTGCCAAGACCGGCCAGCGCGCCAATGCCTGCGCCCTTCTTGCCGCCAATCAGTGCACCGAGTCCTGCGCCCGCGCCGGTACCAATCGCCAGCGTTAGCTTGTCACGGTGCTTCTGCCAAAAGCTGCGGCCCTTCGGCGCCGTACCGTAGTCGTAATAGACGCGACGATTCGAAGATCGGCCCGGCGCGCGATAACTGGTACGAGTGGTCGTGGCGCGTGAATAGTTTGTATTCTCACCGCCGCAAGCTGCATAGCCGGCGTCAAACCCTTCGCGATACGCGGTCTGTTCGGCAGCAGTGCTGAACCGCGGACCATTCTCCGCAGCTATCTGTTCTGGTGTCTTCGCGTTGTAGCTCACCGGCTGCGTCCGGTCGCTGTTCGCCGTAGTGTTGTAGCTGGTATCGGCAGCACTCGTGGTCGTGGCGGTTCGCGTAACCAGCGCCCCAATTCCCGCGCCCACCAGCGCACCAATCAACGTCAACGCCAATAGCATCTTTTTGGTAACAAGCATCTCGAAATCTCCTCCCGTTTTCTTTTGGTTGCGTGTCAGGATATTGCTTCCGCTTAGCAACGCGGCAAGATGCATGCCTCAGACGCCAGAAATTCACTTGTCTGCGGAGATCTCTGCCTGAAACGTGCAAATTGCGCTAGGGACGGAAGAACCGTAATCGAATTACAAGATGCGGAATCAGTGAGAAGTTTGATGTGCCGGGAGCGTTAAAACGAAGGATGTACCAAATGGGATCGTTGTTCAACCCATATGATCAGCGGCTGGTACGTGGCTAGTCCTCTTTCTGCAAGACCCCGGCGCCGCTGTGCTGCGGACGGTCTTTCAACATGCACTTTTGGAAAGGGCGATTGGGGGCGAGAGCTGTAACTTCCCAGGCGCTGGTTTGCCAATTGTCCGAGGCGCGCGCTTTTGGCATCCATCCCGGCAGAGGCATCATTAGGTACTGTGATAAAACCTGGGTGTAAGGTTCATACAACGCGCGCAAATCGTTCAGGGTCTGGGTGTCGCCGGCTTCATTGCTCAGGGCGACGCCCTGAGAAGATAGCTGCGAACGCAATCGCGCCAATTCCTCGTCCGTTAACCTGAGCCCATCATGTTCCAGTGGTGAAGTATTAAAGACTTGCGAAATGTCGACGAGCGCATGGCGGGCCATCTTGAACGTCAGCTGCGCCTGCCATTTCGAGAGGCCATCAATACCGACCATCACCAGGCTGCATACGTCCAGGACCGTACTCAAAGCCGCCAGCCATGATTGGTTGTCGTGCTGCGAACGGAAAAAGCAAAGCACGGGATAGGACAGATGGCTCTCCATTAGATCCGCTGCCCACATTTCCCAATCACGCAGCCATTCATCCAGACTCGCCATGCTCTGCGCCTCCTGATGCCGCCGCAGAAGCTCGCTGGCGGTGGGCGGTGTGCCGGCTCGAGCATCCAGCATGGAGATGTTCACCTCGCGTCGAGAGAAAGCCTGATAGAGCACCGGCAGGTATCCAATTACCAGCGCCAACATGCCGAACCCGATGCTGGCTTCCAGTACCGTCATTGCCCTTGCCCCGACACTGACAGGCGCAATATCGCCTAGGCCAAGAGTGAAAAAAGTTGTGCCGCTGTAATAGAGATCAGTAAAGAAACCGGATCGCGTGCCGATCGCCCCCACCCGCGATCCAATTCCCCAGTGGACCATCGCAAATCCAAAAACGACCGTGACCGCCCAGACTACCAGGAGAGCGAGCAAGGATAGAGGACCAAAAATACTGAGAAAGATCTCGCGGCGCTTATGCTTCTTCTCGATCGTATGCGCAACCAATTGCCAGGGTTTCCAGGTGGCGCGATAGAAGAGCCGGGTCAGACGAAAGCGGCGCGTCACCCGCCGGGGCAGGACAATCGTTTCAAATACGTCCCAAAGGCCAATCGCAATCAGCAGCACACCAAGGATTCCGACCAGCCAGTTTAAGATCATTGTGATGTCACCAAAAAAAGAAAGACCGGGCAGACGATTCTACGCCGCTCCGGTCTTTCAAACGAAGTGTTAGCAGTGACTAAGCGCCGCGCTGGCCCGAAGCCGGGTTCGCGCGCAGAAGCTCCAAAGCCTTTTTCATCTGCACATCTTCCGGCTGAGGCTTCGGCGTCACAGGTTCAGAAGGCGTGCCCGGCTTTGTTTGATTGGGCTTCTCTTCATCGTTGTTGTCGTTCAAGTCGTCAACGCCCGCATTGTCGGTATTCTCGGGCCGTTTGACTTCGACTGTGGGCGAAACACCTGAGTGGGTGCGATCTTCGCCGAGGAAGGGCTTGCCACTGCCGGAGGCCCACTTCACCGTCGTCAACAAAAGGCCGTCGCCGTCACGCAAAGTGAACAGTTCCTGCTCAGCACCGGCGCCAAAGCTCTTTTCCCCGACCACCTCACCGCGTTTATTCTCGACAAAAGCGGAAGCAATTACTTCGGCGGCTCCGGCTGTCCCGGTATCGATTAGCACCACCGTCGGGCCGTTGAAGATTGTGTTCTTCGGATCGGCGTCAAACGACTTCAGAACCTTCTGTTCCCGGCCAATCGTTTTGCCGATTGCGCCTTCGCGAATAAAAAGATTCGCGACGTTTACGCCTTCCTGTATTTCGCCGCCCGCCACGCTGCGGAGATCGATGACAATCTTTTGGGCGCCTTGCTTAATCAAATCCTGCAGGCGCGCTCTGGCGTCGGCCGCCTCGCCCTTGTCGAGGCTGTTAATTCTGAGGACTCCGACGCGTCCTGCTTCTATTCTGGATTCCACTACCGGAGCACGAAAAGCGCCGCGCTTGACCGTGGTGGTCATGGCCCTTACGCCGGCGCGCAGAATGCGCAGTTTTACTTCAGTCCCGGCCGCACCGTTGAGTAACTGTCGCGCGTCGTAAAGCGAAATGTCGCGGGTGGCTTTGCCGTCGATGTATTCGATGATGTCACCGGCGCGTACGCCTGATTGATCCGCGGGCGAGCCTTTGATAGGCGCGACCACATAAAGGAACGAGGCCGCCATCGAAAGCTCAGCGCCAATTCCCACCAGACTACTCTTATCGCCGGCGCGATAATCCTTAACCTGTTCCGGCGTCAGATATGTCGAATAAGGATCGAGTCCGTACGCCAGTCCACGCAGAGCACCGGCCCGAACCTTTTCCATGTTCGGCTCGTCGACGTAATCGTTCTGAATGTGCTGGAGCACGCTTTCAAATATCCGTCGCTGAGAATCCGGATCGTTCGCCGGCTGTTGCGCGCGCGTGGCGAGCCAGGCGCCCGCGATCGAGTACATCGCCAGCGACGCCGACATAACAATCATCAGGAACTTGCTTTTAAATGACATCAGTTAATCCTCGAAAACCAACCTGTACCCTTAAACGGTTCGTGTGAAGACTTAGACCTTCAGCGAAACGCTTGTATCATAAACGCTGCCCTAAGCAGGCGCAAGGACTAGTCGCGCGAATGCGCCACGCGCATCCTGCGCGTGATTCACGGGCGAGACGCCCGTGGCACTTACGCGGAATTTGCTTCGAGCCAGCCGGGAATCCACGAATTTGGATCTGAATTCATTGCGACGGTTCAGTGTTACTGATAACCCGCCGGAAACGAGCGGCCGTCTGGTCGCGCTCGACCTCGGCGCAAAGCGCGTCGGTGTGGCGGTGTCCGACGAGTTACAAATCGCTGTAACGCCTCTCCCCTTTATTGAACGGCGCAGTTGGAAAGAGCTGCTGCGACGCGTGGCTGCAATCATCGAGGGCTATGATGCACGGGGACTGGTGATCGGTTTGCCCCTGGGGCTTGAAGGTAATGACGGTGATGCTGCGCAAGAGGCCCGGCGGCTGGCTGAGAACTTTCGCCGGTCGCTTAACGTTCCTGTTTACTTGCAGGACGAGCGGCTGACGACTTTTGCCGCCGAGGAAAAGCTGAAATCGGAAGGCGTCCGGCCGGGGGAGATTGAAAATAGAATTGACAGCGAATCGGCAGCGATAATCCTGCGTGACTTCATGGAGCAGCAGAACTCAGTACCACCCGCGTAAGCGGGTGGGATCAGGAAGCAACTATGGAAGACCAGGTCGCCCCTTAACCCATCCGCTGACGCGGATGGTACTGACATCAGTAGCAGAGGTCAGTACGCGCGTAAGAATGTCCGACAAACTTCAGTTTGTCGCCCGAAGTTTCGACAAGCTGAAGCTTGTCGGACATATTAAGAGAGCGTGAAAAGAAAACTCCGAGTCCGCACCATTATCCTTGTCGTCGCCGCCGGCTTACTCGCCGGACTCGGCGCCTTTTCCCTTTACCTTTATCGCGAACTACACCTGCCGACTGCGCACGCGAAGGCTAATGAGTACATTGAAATTCCGCGGCGCTCAAACCCGGAAGCGGTTGTGAACAAGCTCTTAAGCGAGGGCGTCATCAGTCGCACCTGGCCTCTGCTGTTCTACATCAAGATCACCGGCAGCGCGAAGCTCATCAAGGCAGGCGAGTATCGCTTCCCTTCTCCGATCACGCCGCTGGGCGTTTTGAAGAAGCTGGAAGAAGGCGAGCAGCGACTCAGCCGTTTCACGGTGATCGAAGGATGGACCCGCTGGGACATCGCCGACTCGTTAGCGCGCGTGTCTGAATTGAAGTTGAGTGACAGCGATGCACTCAAGCTGATGGACGACACCAGCGCGATTCGCGATCTGGATCCATCGGCGACGAATCTGGAAGGTTATCTTTTCCCGGCGACCTACAGCTATCCGCCCGACACTAAAGGATCGGCGGTCGTGGCGGGCATGGTGAAGCGTTTCCGTCAGGAATGGACCCCGGAACGCGAACAGCGCGCGCGGCTCCTCGGTATGTCGCCGCGGCAGATTGTGATCATTGCTTCGCTAATCGAAACTGAAGCGAAATTGAAAGAAGATCGGCCGCTGGTCGCCTCGGTAATCTACAACCGCCTGAAGAACAACATGTCGCTCGGGATCGATTCGACGATCGTTTATGCGTCGAAGCTGGCCGGTAAGTGGCGCAACGACGGCAAGGTTTACTTGAGTGACGTCAACCGGCGTTCGCCCTACAACACGCGAATCTTTTCCGGCTTGCCGCCGGGGCCGGTGGGAAATCCCGGCACGAGTTCGATCGACGCGGCACTGAACCCCTCGACAACCGATTATCTTTATTACGTTCGTGATCCGGCGCGAAACGACGGCGGCCATAACTTCTATGCGAAGTCAGCTGACTTTGAAAAAGGGGTGCGGGCTTTAAGAGAGTGGGAACGACAGCAGGGACGTTGATTCATTTCAGAATCTCGATCTATCCAGGTCTGGAGAGGCTCTTGTTTTTCTAACAAAGCTTTGCATCCACACAAATCCCGTTAGGGATGAAATGTTTATAGATACCTGGCTGATTAAGTTTCATTAGCTCCGGAGGAGCGCAATGTGCATGTTTGTGTTTCGCTCCTGCGGAGCTTGGACTGGTTTGTAAATCGCTCTAGCTATAAACATTCTGCTCCTCCGGAGCTTACCGACCTTCGCCAGCTATTTGCTTCCATTGGGGTAACGTCCCAAGTGTTCGGTTATCACCGTGAAGTACAGTCGCTTCAAATTCGTCCGCCAAATTCACCGATGCTTGCCGCGAACGCTTTGGCTGTGTCTGGTAATCGCTGCTGCTGCGATAGTTCATGCCGAGCGTTTGCCCGTGCACGTCTATACGACCGCCGATGGCCTGGGCAGCAGCGCAGTGAATTGGTTGATGCGCGATTCGCGAGGCTTTCTCTGGTTCGCCACCCGCGACGGCCTGAGTCGGTTCGACGGCCAGAAGTTCACAACTTATCGCATCGGCCCTGACAGGTCCCCAAGCGTCGATCAGATCATCGAGCGTCGCCGTGGCGATTATCTGGTCCTTTCACAGTCCGGCACGGTGTTTCGCTTCGATTCGCAAACCGCCGTTTCCACAGAAGCGAGCGCCGCCGATGACTACAGCGTCACCCTGCACGCCGATCGATTGGGTGAAGATGTTCCGGGTCAACTGTTCGAAGATCACGCGGGCCGATTGTGGGCCATGGGAACCGCCGGCCTCTTTTTACTCGAAGAGTCAGCGGGACACTTAACGGCCCGGCCGGTGGAATTAAGAATGGCTGGAAAGCCTGAGCCCGTTACCAACGTCACGCGGGTCATCGAAGGCCGCGACGGGAGCATGTGGCTGACGACCAGTCTGGGATTAGTGCGGCGCGCAGGCGACGGACGCTTGATGGTGTACCGCGCGCCGCCGGCCTTGCCGATCGCCAATTTTCTGACCAGCTTGTGCGAAGACTCAAGTGGCCATATTTGGATCGGCACGCGACGGGGCGCGTACGTTTTGCAACCCATTGCCCTGGACGATGCCGCGGCATTCATCCCGCACTCACTCACCGAAGCGAAGCCCAACCCTCGTCCGGTCTCTTTGCCCACAGCCCCTGGCGAACTCTTTGAGTTTACTAAGATCGAAGGATTTGACGGTGAACTTATTCAGGCGATCTATCAAACAAGCGACAAACGGATCTGGCTGGCCGGAAAGAACGCGGTGAACGTATTCAACAGCCGCGAGTTCATTAGTTTTAATTCCGAGAACGGACTTGGGCCAAAGTTGGGAATGATGGTCGAGGACGTCGATGGCAATCTTTGGCTGGCGAGCCTGAACGGTGCAGTCAAACTCGTTCCCGGCGGATTGGCAACCTACGGGAAAGAGGACGGACTGGGCGATCAAACTATCAGATCGATCTACCAGACGCAGACCGGCGAACTGTTTGTAGTAAACGGCGATTGGCAGGTGAGCAGGCTAGCCGGCCGCAGGTTTGTGACGACGCGGCCCCGGCTGGCAGATGCAGGTACGCCGGTTTGGACTTCCAACGTTGCGTTCCTCGACAGCACCGGAGCGTGGTGGTTCTTGACCGAGCGCCAACTCGTCCGCTTCGACCGCCGCCGAGAGATCGAGAGTCTGGCCAATCGTCAACCTTCGGCGGTCTATGACAGCGGCGATCCTTTTCATGACGGCGCGTTCTACGTGCTCTTTGAAGACAGCCGCGGACAAGTTTGGATCAGTACTCGCTCCAGCGCTTACGCCCAGAGAGGTCTGGCTGTTTGGGACCGCGCATCAAACTCCTTTCATACCTTTGGCGCGGCGGAGGGCTTTCCCGAGGGACGCGCGCCTTCCTCCTTTTGCGAAGACCGGGCCGGCAACCTCTGGCTTGGTTTTTATCAAGGTGACTTAGCGCGTTACGCGAATGGCAAATTCACTCTCCTGACCAGTAAGGACGGGCTCCCTCAAGGCCTCGTGACCGCCCTCCATTTGGACCGATTGGGCCGGCTTTGGATTGCGTCGAACGGGGGCGGTGTAAGTCGCGTGGATGATTCATCCGCGGCCCAGCCCACGTTTGTTAGTTACTCTACTGCAAACGGACTATCAAGCAACAATGTGCGACAGATTACTGAAGATGATGCGGGCCGCATCTATGCCGGTACCGTCCGCGGGATTGATCGCATCTCGCCCGAAACCGGGCGCATCAGGCATTACACGATAGCCGATGGTCTGGCAGACGACTTCATCACCGCTGCTTTCCGCGCTCGTGATGGCGCTCTTTGGTTCGGGACACAGAATGGCCTGTCGCGACTGGCGCCGGAGGCTGATCAGCCCGCCCACCCGCCGCCGATTATGATCGGCGATTTGCGCGTCGCGGGCGTAAAGCAACCGCTCTCTGCCCTGGGCCAAACGGAAGTTGCCCAGATGCAACTGAACTACACCCAAACAAATCTACAGATCGACTTCTTCAGCCTGAGTTTTGCCTCAGGCGAACGCATACGTTATCAGCATAAGCTGGAAGGTCCGGACAGAGATTGGAGCGCTCCGGCCGGCGAGCGCACGATGACCTACGCCAACCTCGCGCCCGGCACCTATCGTTTTCTGGTGCGCGCGGTCAACGCCGACGGCGTGATCAGCCGCGAGCCGGCAATCGTCGCCTTCCGGATCGCTCCGCCGTTCTGGTTGCGCTGGTGGTTTATCCTGGCCACGCTACTTCTATTCGGCGCGATCGTCTACTTGATCGCCCGGGCAAGTTTTCGGCGGAAGCTGGAACTGGAGCGGGTTCGCACGCGCATCGCAACTGACCTGCATGACGACATTGGTGCTTCGTTGACGCGCATCGCGATGCTTAGCGAAGTTACTCGCCGGCAGGAAGCCGGGCTGCCGGCAGCTTCGGCCCAACGCCTCACTCAGATCGCCGACAACGCACGCACGGTGGTTGATGCGATGTCCGATATCGTTTGGGCCATTGATCCCAGCCGGGAGGATTTCCAGGGCGTCATCGACCGCGCACGTTCATTTGCCGGAGACACGCTTGGCGCGATCGGGATCCGCTGGCAGCTGACCGTCGCCCCCGGGCTCGAAGAACGCCGGCTTACGCCCGAGCAACGCCGCGCCCTCTATCTGATCTTCAAAGAAGCCATTAGCAACATCGCACGCCACGCCGATTGCAAGTCAGCGTCGTTCCGGATCACTCTTGATCGCACCACCCTCGTTGCGCTGATCGAGGACGATGGCCGCGGCATGCATTCCGGGACGACCGCCAACGAACGCGGCGGGCATGGGTTGTCAAACATGAAACTCCGCGCTCGGGAGATCGGTGGGCAGCTCGAGATTGGGCCTCGAGCGGGCGGCGGTATGCAGTTGAAATTAACGATGCCCCTGCGCGGAGATGGCATGAATATGTTTTTACGCACCCGGCGTAAATAAATTAAGATGCGAGCGCTGGAATAGCCGGCAGAAATGAACGACAACAATCTAATCCGCGTCTCGATCATCGAGGACGACGAAGTGACCCGAGAATGCCTGCGGCTGCTGGTGGGCGGCACGCCAGGCTACGCTTGCGTGGGCACCTACGAGTCAGTCGAGGGGCCTTTGCAGACAGGATTTGAAGTTGTCCCCGACGTGTTGCTTCTCGACATTCATCTGCCGGGCATGCTCGGATCGGAAGCGGTGCGGCTGTTTCATGATAAATATCCGCGGATACATATTCTGATGCTCACTGTCTATGCCGATCAGGCCAAGATTTTCGAGTCAATCTGCAATGGCGCGTGTGGCTACCTCTTGAAAAAGACTACGCCCGCGCGTTTGATCGAAGCCATTCGCGAGGCCCACGATGGCGGCGCGCCCATGACGCCCGAAATCGCCCGCAAGGTGGTTACCCTATTCCAGCAGACTGCCCGGCCGGAGCAACTGGACGAGGACCTGACACCACACGAGCTGCGTCTCTTGAAACTGCTCGCCGAAGGCTGTAGCTATCAGGATGCTGCCGATCAATTTCGGGTCAGCATCAACACCCTGCGCAACCACATCCGCAGTATTTACGACAAGCTCCACGTCCATTCGAAATCCGAGGCAGTCAGCAAAGCCCTTCGCTACCGGCTAATTTCTTAATCTTCATCCCCCGATCGGGTATTCCAAAACAGCATATTCATGTCTGCCGGAGATCTCTGCGCCCCGTTATTGTCCCGTCTGACAAGCGGATGGTGGCATTGCACGGGCAACGCCAGGCACGAACTGATCGCCTGACACTCACACCCCGCCAAACGATCAACCAGTAAGAAAGGAAAGTACCATGAGATCTATTTTCAGATTTGCGCAACATGGCGTGATTCTCGGCATGTTGTTCCTCGCTTTCGGCCAGGCTCATACGGCCCACGCTCAGATTGACATCGGATATACGGTCACCCACAAGTACGAGTTCAGCACCATCGGCGTCGCGCGCGGCCAGGTGGCCCGGCTGAACGTCTTCTATCGCAACGTTTTCCCCCCGGGACCTTGTGCGCCGGGCGAAAGTTGTCAACCGGCTGGCTCATTCGCGATGTCGCTGAATTTTTCCGACTGCGAAGGTAATGTCGTCGCACGCACCTCAGTCAACTTGATTCCGGGCAAGGGTTGGGGGCTGGTCTTCGCGCCCACCAGTTTCCTGTCGGATGGCCGAGCCTGCGCGCGCGCGAGCGTCACCGTCGAACCGGACGCGAACGGCTTCCTCCCCGACCTTGTGCCCTCGGTCGAGGTCCTCGACGCGGCGACCGGACAATCAGCACTTCTCAACCCTGGTGCGATCGCCGGCTTCAATCACCAACCGCCGGGTGATTTCAACTTTGGGCTCTTCAACGTCGTCAAAGGCCAGACAGCACGCGTCAGTGCCGCCTTCGTTGACCTGCCGGACGGTTTCCCCCCGGGACCATGCCGCGTCACGCTAAGTCTTTATGGCGGCGACGGACAACTGATTAGCCAAAGCATCCAGACGGTTGATCTCGGTAAGACTGCCCAGTTCGACTTTCCGACGACCAGCTTCCCCGATGGAGCTCGAGCGCGCATTCGCGCGTCAGTACACGTCGACCCATCCGAGAGAGGATTGGCTCCTTGCATAATGCCGGCGGTGGAGGTTTTCAACAATGACACCGGCAAGGGCACTTTGTATTACCCCGGCGCGATGATCGGAAGTGACTGACTTCGTTCGTCAAATTAGGCTTAGCGGTCAGGAACTCATGTCAGCCCGGTGGCCAAACCATCCGGGCTGACACTTTTTGAAGAATTGGATTTGTAATTTATGACATACAACGACTGCGACAGTTTCGAAAAGCCGGTGCGTGCTTGATCGCAGATGCATTCAGTTTCCCACTTCCTCGCAAATTACGATTTCTTTGACGAGAAAGCCCCGGCCATTCCAGTACATCATCAAGTCAAGGGTTTTGGCTTGGCTGCTCTCGCACGCGACCGCAAACAACAGGATTTCTGAAGTCCCGAGCTGAATCGTGACCCTGGGTATGGCTTTGCCACTCCGATGCGCGACAAGTCTCAGACTTGCCGAAACGCCTTTTTAAGAACCGGCGGTCTTTGACCGCGGGTCGAAGACCTTGAGACTGAAAATGAGACCATGCCGTCAAGTCTGAGACTTGCCGCGCATCGAAGTGGCAAAGCCATCGCTCAGATACTTCTGATTGACATTCTGACTTACGTTGAACTGTAAATCACAATAGTTCAGGACGGGCTGTTGCGACTGCGCCCTCTTGACCATGCCGCAGACTGGCCAGTCTGCGATACCTCGCAAATCTTGTGCTTGTCTTTGTCGATCAATCGGACTATCCTCGAATTGTCCCCGGCCTGATTCTCTTCGTGGTATTTGAGGTTAAATCGATGAAATCCCGAAATCATTTCCTGGTAGCTCTAGTTGTACTGCTCGCAGCGGCCGTGGCCTTCGGACAAGGTAAGGGCGTGGACCGGCAAAATCAAAATATTACGGATAACAGCTCAAACAAAGGGGCGGCCAACAATGGGACCAATCAAGGTGTCGGCACCACCGGTTCGGGAATCAATTTTGGTAAAGAAAAGACCCCGGCGCACGTGATGATACCGAATCCCTATCGGATGACTGCACGGCGAGATGTGCTGATGAAAGCAGTCGCGGATGTGATGCGCGATCGCAAATTGATCCTCGACGATGCCTCCTCCAGACCCGACGATGGCATCATCGTGAGCCAGCCTTACACGTTTATCAAAGGCGCTGTCGTGTCCAAGTCGGAATTGAATCGCTATGGAAACATAGTTGCCAACGATGCTCGGAACTGGACGCGCGGGCGCTACACGATCACAGTTGAAGTGCAACCGATCGACGGGATCAACTCGAACGTTTCGATTAACGCAAAGATCGAGGGACGCACTGACGGTCCCGCGGGCGCAGAGTGGACTACCTTGCAGAGCACCGGTATCGCCGAGCAGGAATTTCTCGCAGCCTTGATCGAAAACATCACCGGCGGCGCCCCGTCAGGCGCACAAAACTCCCGACCTTGACCTGAGAGTATCGCGACCGTTGCCGACACGATAAACAAATTGGAACTGTAGACTTCACGCCTAACTCACTATTAAGTAATGCAAACCCTAAATCAACTAGGAACTGATTCAATTCCTCTCGAAGAAGAAGAGGGAAGACACACGCGACGGCTCGTGGTTGGAGTTCTCTGCGCACTGGTGCTGACAGGCAGTGTTTTTGGCGGCTATCTTTTTCTGCGCAAGCGACACGAACGACAGGTGGCCGCCGTGGCCGCGGCTGAGGCTATCAAGAAGACCACCCCGAAGGTCGAAGTAATCGTCGATGACGCGATGATCGAAGGCAAAAAGAGCGTGCTCGCCGGCACCATCCACAATATTTCCAGCGAGACGCTGCGCAACCTGGCAGTCGAGCTTCAGCTCAGAAAGCGTAGCGGCGGCGGTTTGGAGACCAAGGTTGTGACTCCGGAGACTGGTGAGCTGGCTCCCGATGGTCGCACGCGTTACCGCCTGGAGGTCGCCGTGCAGGATTACAGTTCCGCCACTTTTTCCAAAGTTCTATCCGGAGACACGCGCACAGCGACCGCCTTTAAAGCAATTCCCGGTGCTGCGCGGCCACCCATGGAGGCTCCGGGTTCAAAGACTGTTGTCGTCGGGCGGCCCGCCTCACCCAAGGGTGAAGAGTTCATTAACACCGAAAAGAACCCAGGCAAAGTTCCTTAGCCGAAAAGCTAAAAACTTTTTCAACTCCAGCCAACTATCTTCCCCACATCAGTCGTCACAGGGTACGCACGCCTCTGGCGTGCTTGTGCAGTTTGATGTCCGACAAGCTTTAGCTTGTCGAAGCTTCGCGACAAACTAAAGTTTGTCGGACATTTATCCAAACTGTTAGCTACCCGGCTTGTTCGTTGCTTGAGCAGAATCAAGCCTTCGGTTACGATTGCGCAGCGAGAACGTTATGTCGACGGTGCAGAGTAAACGCTATTGGTTATGTCTCACGCGGTCGCTGTTGGTGGCTGCGTTTATTTTTGCCCTCGCGTCCGTTTCTTTCGGCCAGAGTTCACCCCAGAACCCAACTAATCCCAGTGAAGGCGCGATCAATCCCGGGAAAAAAGATTCAGATGTTCGCTTTGGGTCGCCGGAAAACGAGATGCACTCGAAGGCGGTTATCAAAGAAGAGAAAAAGCGCTACGAAGAGAATCTGGGACGCGCCCGAGAGGTTTCGGAACTAGCGGCGCAGTTAGCCAAAAGCTTCGCATCCAGGAAGGCATTCAATTCTGACGACAACAAACGACTGGAAAGACTCGAGAAGTTAACGAAGCGAATCCGCAATGAAGCCGGAGGATCAGATTCAACTTCGGGGGCAGAGCTCGAAGACATTTGCACCACGATGGTGGAGACCCTGAAGCACCTGGCGGAGATGGCTGACGAGCTGAGCAAGCTGGTCGACAAGACTCCGCGCCAGGTGATTTCCGCTGGGGTAATCGATCAGGCAAACAGGGTACTCGCAGTTACTCAGCACCTGCGTTCCAGCCGCTGAACTCAAAATCACCAATGAAAACTGGACTCAGGGCAGCTCGGATCGGTCTCGGATTAGTTGCGGCCTTGATCGTCATAAACACTTCGACGCCTTACCAGCCGGCCTCACACGCCCAGGATCAGGATGACGACGTTATCCGCGTCAGCACGGAACTGGTGGTCCTCAACGCCACGGTGATCGACAAGAACGGAAAATTTGTTCCCGGACTCAAGCTGAACGAATTCCATTTGTTTGAGGACGGCGCGGAACAGAAGGTCCTGAGCTTTACCGCCGAGAAGACCCCTTTCGCCGCCGCGATTCTGTTGGACACTTCGGGCAGCATGGAGTCGCGGCTGACGCTGGGACGCAGTGCGGCGCTCCGATTCCTCGATGGCTTGCGCGAAAGCGACGTGGCTGCGGTTTATAACTTTGACGTCAAGGTCGTGCAGTTGCAGGAATTTTCGCCGGGACGTGATCTGCCGGATCGGGCTTACGGGTTGAAGACAAAGATGTTGACTTCGCTTAACGACGCGGTGCTGCGCGCCGCCGATGATCTCGGCAAGCGTGAAGAAAAGCGCCGGGCCATCGTCGTCCTGTCCGACGGTGGTGAGAATTACAGTAGCGCAAGTTCAGATAAGGCGCTCGATCATGCGCTCAAGGCCGGCGCCACCATCTATGCTGTGAATATGGGCCCTGATGGTCCAGGGCGAGACATTCAGGCTGCCGGAATTCTGAAAAACTTTGCCGAGAAGAGTGGCGGCCGTTATATCGAATCAGCGGGTGGCCAGGCTTTGCGGGATTCGTTTGCCGAGATTGCGCAGGAACTTGGGCGCCAGTACACGATTGCTTATCGCCCTACCAATCACGCCCGTGATGGCAAGTGGCGAAAGATCGAACTTAAACTGTCGCGGCCTGATGTCAGTGTGCGCACGCGCAAGGGATATAAGGCGCCGAAGGGATGATGTAATCTTCCTCGTTCCGAATATCCTGGCTTTTAGCGAATTTGCTGGTAGGCGTGTTGTGCGAGGATCACGACAATGAGCAAACTGGACGTTGGGAACGCAGTGTTTGAAGCCGGCGGTGCTTGGGTGGCATGGCGAAGCACGATTAGGCTATACCGAGATAAACAGATTCGCGGCGCTTATTGGCCAGCGTGGTTTGTGTTCTCGCTGTGGGGCATATGGAACGCGGTTTTTTACTATTCGAGGCTAAAGCATTGGTTCAGCTTTGCGGCAGGGCTGGTTCTGGTGGCAGGCAACTTAGTCTGGTGCTGCCTGGCATTAAAGTACAAAGACAGATGATCGACCGGCGTCCAGATCGTAGACTTGCGAGTTCGCGCTTTTGAAATCACGGCGGTTTTATCTAATGCTTCTGATCGCGCCTTCCACGATTTCTGGAAGAGTAAGCCTCACGAGTCCGCCAACGTTCATCGACTCAAGGAGGTTTCCAAGACCTTTCCACCGCTCCTGCTGAGGCAAGGTCTGGAAAACGGAGAGTTTGTGCAGGTCGTTCAAGTGGTCATCAACTTGGCGCAGTCGCTCTATCGTCTCAAGCAATCTCATGGTTCCGATCGGCTCGTTATCATAGAAGACAATACTCAAGCTTACGATCTCGCCGGGCCGAACCTTACTTAGATAGGAGATATTCTTTAGTGCATCGGGAATAACTGCGTGGACCGCGACCATTGTCTGTTGCGAAGACACCAAGGACCGAGGCAGGACATTTCTCTGGAGTGACTTGCCTGAGAGTAATGCTTCAGCAACGACATCAATATCGGCCCGAGGATGATCTGGGTGCGCATAGGCAATCTCTCTAACGTGGAGTGTCCAAAATCCGTTACGTTCAAGTATGATGCGATCAAGATCGTAACTTGGGTAGGACTCGTAAACATTAACGTATAAGTTGTTATCGTTAACGTCATTTTGATGGCAACAAAGAATGTCAGCGGACACGTTTTCCGCAATTCCCATTCTACAAGCGAGCTCGCATAGCCGCCGACACAAGGCTGGCAGAGCCGCGCTTAGCATTCGGTCAAGAGGATAAATATCTTCGCCTTTGAATTGCGGCACCAAGGCCTTGGCAGTTAGTACTCGGTTAAGGTCTGCATGAATCTGCTCATAACTCTCCATGTGTGAGATCTCCTTAGACTTTGGCTAAATGGGGTAAGCACTATTAGGCACACGCGCTTTGCCGGTTGGCGATTATACTCCTCATTGAACTTTCGGCAACCTAACTTGGTTCAAAGATGAGGACGTAAAACTTTCGACTACTTATCTCGTTTTTCGCCCGTCGCGATACTGCGCTCCAGTCCAGTTCTGACTCGCACTTCACAAAACGAATAAGAGTCGTCTGATCGAGATTTTCTTTTGTGGACACCGTCCAGACGACAGTCGGCGCGGTTTCATCTCGGCTTAATACTAAAGTTCGCAGTCAGCTCTCCGACATTGTCATCGTACGAACCCGGAGCGCCGGTAAAGCTATAACCGTCGACGAAACCCAGAATCAAACGGGTCGCGGTTGACGGCACCTGAATCTGTTTTCCTTTGCCCGATCCAATAAAGAAACTCTGAAACAACTCTGGTGTCAGATTGTTCGGGTCGCCGGCATCCAGGCGCTTCGGACCGGGCGGCCTGGCAGTGCTGTTGTCGGTGAACACTCCCACCAGAAACATGGTCTTGTTCGGATGAGTAAAGCCTGAGATTCCGCCGGCGGAGTCAACACTGGTTACTCCTCCGGCAAATTCGCCCCCGTCGGCGTCATTAAAAGTCTCACCATCACCACAGCAGGAAACACGGCCAGCGACGTCCGCGAAGGTAAGGAGCAAACCGGCGCGTGGCTCGAACGAAACCGAAGCCGGCACTTCACCGCCGCCGTTTGCGTCGGCATCGCCGGTTCCGGCGCGAAAAATGTTCGACTTCGCGGGGATCTTGACGGTGAAGACGCCCTGCTTTCTTTCCTTAACCATCCGGTTAGAAAGGCAACCCCCGGCGAGCATGAGTACGGCCAGTACCGCCACCAGACAAAATGCCAATCGAAGTTTCATGGTTTACTCCACTCCTCTCGATAAAGTTGAGCACGAACGCGCCTCGCAGACCTGAACAACGCAGCCAGGGTCTGGGAGTTCACTTCCGCAGGCAACTAGATACTCGTCTCGTTCCGCGCCCGCTCGCGATGCCGCTCGATCGCCATCTGGATGAGTTGATCGATGACGCTCTGGAACGGGACACCGGTGGCTTCCCACATCTTCGGAAAACCGGAAACTTCCGTCAGACCCGGCAGGGTGTTGATTTCATTGATGAGCAGTTCGCCGTCAGGCTTCAGAAAGAAGTCCACGCGAGAGAGTCCCGACGCATCGATTGACTTGTAAGCAACGGCCGCCATGGCCTGAATCTTTTTGACGGTGGATTTTGAGATTTTCGCCGGGACCAGGAATTCGACGTGGCCTGTGCTTGAGTATTTTTCGGTGTAGTCAAGAAATCGCGCGGACTCTTCATGAATCACATATTCGCCGGGCAGGCTGGCGCGTGGTGCTTCGTTGCCCATCACTGCGCATTCGATTTCGCGCCCGACGACTTCTTCTTCGACCATGATCTTGCGGTCATAACGGGTGGCCAGATCAATGGCCTTTGCCAGAGACTTTTTGTCTGTAGCTTTCGACACTCCCACAGACGATCCGAGGTTCGCAGGTTTGACGAAGCAGGGAAAGCCGATCTCGCGGACGATCTTGCGGATGACCTTGTTCTTGTCGTTATCCCAATCAGAGCGCAGCAACCAGGTGTGACGGCAGATGGGCAGTCCGGCATCCTTGAAGAGCGCTTTCATCGTGACCTTGTCCATGCCGCAGGCTGACGCCAGAGTGCCGCAGCCGACAAAGGGGATCGCGGCCATCTCCAACAAGCCCTGAAGCGTGCCGTCCTCGCCAAAGGTTCCGTGCAAAACAGGAAACACGACATCCAAACGTTCCGGCTCACTCGCCCGTGATCCAAGTCTCACCAAACCGCTGCGAGATGGGTCACCCAAAATCGTTACGTTTGTATCGGCGCGTCCCTGCTTTTCGTCAGCCAGCAACCGCTGTGTTTCCATGGGAAATAGTTTGACTGAGGCCGCCGCACCTAACCAATTCCCTTCCTTGGTAATTGCTATGGGGACGACTTCGTATTTCGATTTATCGATCGATTCAATCACGGAACGTGCCGAACGAATTGAGACTTCATGCTCGCCCGAACGGCCGCCGAAAATTATGCCGACGCGAAGTTTTTGTTTCATAAGAAAAAAGTGGCACAGACTTCAGTCTGTGATTGCAGTTTTGATCTCAACACAGACTAAAGGAAGCTCTGATCAAGGTCAGATTGAAAATAGCATTTGCTCCCCTCCCTTTGGGAGGGGCCAGGGGAGGGGCGCAGCTACGGCAAAGAGAAAAGCAAATTACCTGTGTAGGCGGGCTTTCAGCCCGCGCGGGATCTTTCTTTGGGTATCGAATCGTAGCAGCGCCCCTCCCCTAACCCCTCCCAGAGGGAGGGGATTCTAATCAGAATTTCCTAAAGTCTGTGCCACCTACAGAATTGTTTTGCCCAAAGCCGACAGAATCAACTCGACGCCAAGTTCAGCGGTGCGATTGTTCTGGTCAAGCGCAGTGTTAATTTCAACCACCTCGAGTGATCGCATGCTCCCGGTCTCGGCGATCTTCTCCATCGCCAGATGCGCTTCGCGATAACTCAGCCCGCCGCGAACCAGCGTGCCGGAGCCGGGAGCGTCTCCGGGATCGAGCACATCAACGTCAAAGGTGACGGCGAATCCGCCACTTGCCTGCCCGGCAATCCGAATTGCATCGTCCACGCAGGGGGCCAGACCGCGCTCGTCGATCTCTCGCATGGTAAAGAACCTCATGCCCAGCCGCCGAATCAATTCGCGCTCGCCGGGATCGAGATCGCGCGCACCCACATGCGCACACAACTTCGGATCGAATTTCGGCATGAATCCGCCGACGTTCACCAGCTCCGGCGCGCCATAGCCCAGCAAAGCAGCCAAAGGCATGCCGTGAATGTTGCCCGATGGAGTTGTGTCGGGCGTGTTCATGTCGGCATGAGCGTCAAAGTAAATCAGCCCCAATCTCTGATCGTGTTTGCGAAAACCCTTGACGACCCCGGCCAGTGATCCGATGGCAATCGAATGATCTCCGCCAATTGTGATCGGCAATTCGCCTGCTTCGATGATACCTGCTGTTTGCGTCGCCAGACGCTCACAGGCTTCGTAAATCTCAGTCAGGTATTTCAGTTTCTCGTCAAAGCCGGGCAGCGTATGCGAGCGTTCAACGGGCAAATCGCCACGGTCATTTACTTCGTATCCGAGTGTGGCAATTCGCTGGGCCAACCCCGCGACGCGAATCGCCGCCGGGCCAAGATGAACGCCGCCCTTGCTCTGACCATAGCTCAGCGGTACGCCCAGAATGGCGACAGATTTTCCCATGCCCGGGAGATCGCGGCTTACTTGAGACTGTTCGCTCATGGTTTCATCGGTACGCACGCCGCTGGCGTGCTTTTAGGACAGCACTCCGGAGGAGTGCGTACCCTATGGCTCCCACTCAAATGCGATTTCAGACACGGCCGTATCGGGATCTGTGCCGGAATAAACTGAATCGATCGTCAGACGCACCCAACGAGTCTTCACTGAACCTAGGTCCACTTTCTGACTGTCCATGCGATTGTCAAAGGTCAACTGGCGCGAGCTGCCGTCTGAGAACTGCGCCGTCAGCGTTGCCAGACGGTTGTTCTGGGCCCAGATTGCCGGACTCTTGAAGTATCCGGGTTGAATCAGAATGCGATGCAGATTGATTTCGCGATCGAAGTCAAAACGAATCCATTCGCCGATGCCGGGGCCCTCAACACCTTCAATCCATGCGGTGCTGCGCTTTCCATCAATCGCATTCGCCGGATAGTACGTATTGCTCTGCACTGCCAGGCGAACCGAAGATGAACTGGCCGTGATCTTCAAAGGCGTTCCCGCCGGCGACGTCGAAGTAACAGTGTCTTCCCCATCGCCGGGAGTCGCTTTGGTGGTTGTTGTAGAGCCTTTGCCCGGTGTCGGCGTCGCGTTTGAAACTTGCGAGGGTGACTGATCTGTTGCCGTTTGCCTGAGCACAAAGAATCCGACAATGCCGACCAGCAAGAGCAGCAAAAGGGCGATCGCAATCACGCCGCCCGTGAGCAGCGGATTCGATTGCCGCACTTCGGCCTGCGGGAAACTCGGACTGTTCTGATAAGAAGGAACTGTCGGTCCGGAAGACTTCAGCGTGGGTTGCGCGCGCGGCAGAATTTCAGTGGGTGGTGCCTCTTCGCGCAGGGCCGGCGCAAGCGGACTGCCATCCTCGAGACAAAACCTCAGCGTGTCATCCTTATACTGCCGGTTACATTTTGGACAGCGCTTCATATCAAAATCATCCGCAGATTTCGCAGATTACGCAGAAGAAAACTTAACGAGAACAAGACCCTGGCACTCGGGGTGAAATTCCATTTGCGTGATCTTAAACGTCGGTAACCCAGCGAATCACTCGCGCTTTCCCCTGCTGGTTCTTTTCTTAAATCTGTGAAATCTGCGCAATCTGCGGATTAGGCTACCGCTGCCCTCCCTTTAATGATCGCCACAGCTTCTTCCGGAGTATTGGCAAAGTTCAAAAGCCGAACGTCCACGTCACTGACGACCAAATTACGCTGCCATTCCTTAACAACCGGAGGCCAGCATTCACCCAGAAGCACCAGCGGCCGGGGATCCAACACGCGAGTTTGCAGCTTATTCCACACCAGAGAAATCTCGGTAACCGTGCCCATGCCGCCGCGCAATGCTACGTAGCCTACGGACTGCGTGATCAGCCGTTGCAATCTCTCGTAAAAATGCTCGGAGGCAATCTTACTGGTCAGATAACGATTAGGCTCGCTCTTAAACTGGTTCATGGTTACGCCGATGACGCGGCCGCCACCTTCGCGCGCACCGCGGCTGGCGGCTTCCATCACACCTGCATAGCCGCCGGTGCAGATGGTGAATCCAGCTTCGGCCAGAAGTTCACCCACTCGCTGTGCCTGGGAATACTCCAGGTCGGATTCGCCGCACTTCGAGCCGCCAAAGATCGTGACGATACGTTCTGATTCACTCATGTCGTTAGGGCCGGCCCCCCTTGTTCCATTCTGGTTTGAAATTGCTGTTTACCAACCACCTGACTGGTTCCACCATTGATTTGATCGCATCGGTCATGTGCGCAAAATCGATACGGGCCAGGTCATCGCTGGGCCGGTGATAATCCGTATGCAGACCGAAGCTGGAGACCGTGTGCGCGACAATGCCTTTTCTCGCCAGGACGATGTTGTCAGAACGCTGAAAGAAACGCTGATCAGGATGCGGGTCGGCGACCAGTCTCGCGCCGAACACTCTCAACGCTGGTCCAAGGTTCGACCGTTCGTATCCCGTCAACCACAACGTGTCCCGCGGCACGGCTGCGTCAGGGCGGCCGATCATTTCAAACTCGAGGTTGGCGACCAGACTCTCGAAAGGCACCGGCGGGTGCTCCTGGAAGTACCGTGCGCCCCAACCGCCAATCTCTTCGCTGCCGAACAGAGCGAAGACCACGGTGCGTTTGGGCCGGGGTCCCGACATCAGAGCCTTTGCCAATTCCAACACCGCGGTCACACCTGAAGCATCATCGTCGGCGCCGTTGTAGATCTTGTCGCCGTTGACTTCTCTTCCGACGCCCAAATGATCAAGGTGGGCTGACAGGAGAATCGTCTCTTTCGTTAACGAGGGATCCCGGCCGGGAATAATGCCCAGCACGTTGGTAGTGGTGGCTTCGGTCGGCGGTTGCTCCGGCGCGCCGCGCACGCGGCGCATGAACTTAACTGTCTGCAAGTAGCCGCCGTTGTCTCCGGCGGGTTTTATTTTGAGGAGTTTCAGTTGTGACGCAATGTATTTTGCCGCGGTCAATTCGTCAGCCGAGGCGCTGCCGCGACCGTTCATTTCGTCTCCCGCCAAAGCCTCCATGTATTTGCGAACAGACTTTTCGGTGACGGTTGTTTTTCCGCGTTGCGCAGTGGCTGGTGAGAGACTGACGAAGCTTGCAAAGAGAACGAAAATACCAACAGGCTTCAGTAATAGGCGTTGAATCTTCATTTGCCAGCCTCGCCGCTAATCATCAGGGAGCCTTCGCGCCGGTATGATTCGTAGTCTTCCCGGCTCTTGAATGAGCCGCCCGTGTAATCATCGGGCACCGGTCTGGGATCCAGGATGCGCTGGTCGCGAATGTTTACAAAACCTGCGTCGATGAACAGCGATCGGTAGTCGTCTATGCTGAGCAGTTCGACCGGAACCTTCAAGCTATCAACCCATTGATGCGTCGCTTGGTTTTCCCAATACAAATCGACGACGGCAAAGAATGAGCCTCCGGGTTTTAAAACGCGTTGGATTTCTTTCAGCGCTTTCGGAATGTTTCGATAGTAGTAAAGCGACTCCATGGAAAAGGCTTGGGTGAATTCGTTATCCGGAAACGGCAACTGTTCGGCGCTGGCAACTTCAAAATCTGTATTCGGATGAGATCGCGAAGACTCGCGTGCCAGGTTGACCATCTCATCAGAAATGTCTATGCCGGTGACGCGGCCATTAACTGCATAGTCAGCAAGCAGACGCGTCGCCCAGCCCGAGCCGCATCCGACATCGAGCACGCGCGAGTCCAGGCTCACCTGCATCAGCGCGATCGCTTGTTTGCCCACGGGCCCGTGACCATGCTCCATGCTTTCGCCCTTGCCGGCGCGGGCCCACTCGTTGAATTCAGTTCTAAGTTGTTCGTCCATTGAATAGTCCGACAAACTTCAGTTTGTCGCTCACTTGTGTTGAGATGTTTTCGACAAACTATAAAGTTTGTCGGACAGTTAGGGTTTCAATCGATACAGCATCCGTGGAAACGGAATCGTCTCGCGCACGTGCTCAATCCCGCACATCCACGCCGTGCAACGTTCGATGCCCATACCAAAACCCGCGTGCGAAACACTACCGTAACGGCGCAAATCCAGATACCATTCGAAGGCTTCCTTCGGCAGACCATGCGCAGCGATTTGTTGCTCTATGAACTCGAGTGAAGTCGCGCGCTCTCCGCCCCCAATCACTTCGCCATAGCCTTCCGGCGCGAGGACGTCAACCCCCAGCGCCACGTTGTCATGTTCGGGGTCGCGCTTCATGTAGAAAGCTTTCACCGCCGCGGGATAATGATGGACCATCACCGGCTTATCGAACTTGCTGGAAAGATAAGTTTCGTCAGGCGCTCCCAGGTCGCCGCCCCACTCAAATTTATTTTCCAGTTCGCCGGCGGCAAAACCTTGATCGAGCATCTTCACCGCATCATCGTAGTGCAGGCGCGGAAACGGCGGCACGATCGCTTCCAGTTTGGCTGTGTCTCGTTCGAGCGTCTTGAGTTCCTCCTGGCGGGTTTCCAGCACCCGTGAGGCAATGTACGAAAGAAATCGCTCGGCAAGATCCATCACGTCGTCCAGTGTGGCGTAAGTCATCTCCGGCTCGACCATCCAGAATTCAGTGAGGTGACGTCGGGTCTTCGACTTCTCAGCGCGAAATGTCGGCCCAAAACAATAGACTTTGCCGAACGCGGCCGCGGTCGCCTCGTTGTAGAGCTGACCTGATTGCGTCAGATAAGCTTTCTCGTCGCCGAAGTAATCAACCTCAAACAGGGTGGTGGTGCCTTCGCAAGCCGCCGGCGTGAAGATAGGAGTGTCGCACAGTGTGAATCCGTCATTATCGAGAAAGTCGCGCACGGCCTTGACGACTGCGTGCCGCACTTTCAAAATCGCGTGCTGTTTTTTTGATCTCAGCCACAGGTGGCGATGATCGAGAAGAAACTCGGGGCCATGTTCCTTCGGAGTAATCGGAAAATCATGGGCATTCTGGACCACCTGCGCGTCCGTCACATCCAATTCGACGCCGCCCGGGGCGCGGCTGTCTTCGCGCACCTGGCCGGTAATGATGATTGCTGATTCCTGGCCCAGCGGCTTTAGTGTTTCCCAAAGTTCCGGCGTTACCGAACTTTTCACGACGACTCCCTGCACGATCCCGGTGCCGTCACGCAGTTGCGGGAACATGAGCTTGCCGCTCGAACGCATGTTATAAAGCCAGCCTTTGAGAGTGACTTCTTCGCCAACGTGTTTTGATAAATCTTTTATGTAGGTTCGCATTTATTAAAGTGTGCTTCAGATTTGATAATAGCCCAGCGCTTCAGAGTCTGTGTCAGAACCGCGAGCGGTAGCGACCGGATCAGGAAGAACCGCAACCTTCACCTCGGCCCGGTTCGCTGCAAACGTTTTCCGCGGGGGTTCGTTGTTGATTCCACGAAGCTTCCTGATCCGGTCGCTACCGCTCGCGGTTCTGACACACCCTCTTCACTGCTGGGTTAGCATCAATTAAAAACGAAAGCCCGTGAAACGGGCAAGTCACGAGCAACGCTTATTCTATGATTGTGATTACTGCACGCCGGAGGCGTGCGTACCGATCAGATCCTCTCTTTAATCATTTTTTGCAAAACCGGAAAACGTTCCAGCCACTCAGCCGCCTGCAGCACGATCAAAAATGTCGGCCGGATGTGTCTTTCGTAAAAAACGCCCCGCCCGTAGACGGCCGTCTGGCAGGTGAAGGTGCCGACCGCCTTCAGACCTCTCTGAATCGTCATCAGGCGAAACTCTTTACTAAAGTCGTCAGGATCGATTGCTTCAAGTCCGCAACGGCGACGCGCGTCAAGCAGGAACAGCCGGTGAGTGCGAACTTCAGCCAGAGATGGCGGCGCCGGTTGCCGGTCCATCAGCAGCGAAACCAGATCATAACTGGCCGGGCCCATGCGCGCGTCCTGGTGGTCCACGATCCGAATCGCGTTTTGCTTGTCCAGCATCAGGTTGGCCGTGTGATAGTCGCGATGGCAGAGCACTCGCGGACAGGCTGACAACTCCGCCGCGATATCATTCAATTCTGCCTTAAGTTCCGCCGTCTGACCGTGGGTCAACTCTTCTCTTCGGTAGCTGCCAAAGTAATGCTCGAAGAAAAAATTGAGTTCCCACATCAACTTCGCTTCATCAAAAGCGAGCCGGGAAACAATCGAATCACGCTCAATGGCCCTCTTCGTGGCCGCCTGAATTCGCGCAATAATGTCGATCGCCTCCTCCAGAAGATTCTCGCGTTCTTCCTCCGAAGCCTCTTCGAAAACCTGAAACAGCTGCCGGCTTCCCAAATCTTCCTGCACGATAATCCCAGTCTCGCCGCTGGCATCGTAAACCCTGGGCACTGGTAAATTGCATTCAAGAAACAGACGCGTCACATCGAGATAAGGATGGACCGATTCATCAAAAGGCTCCGGATAAACGGCGGCGACGGCCGTTCCCTTCTGCCAGGGAATCCTGAAATATTCCCTGGTCGAAGCGTCCGGCGTCAGCGCCGTAAGGTCGCCTTTTCGCGCGGATTCGCGCCCCGCCACGTACGCTTCGATCCGTTCACGTGCGCTGGCGGCAAAGGCCCTGGTACTGGTCTGGATAACTGAACTCATGCCGTTCTCTGTCGTTCGGCTCAGAGCATTCGACCTGTATAACGATTCAAAATTGATAGTTACGGAGAGAATTACTCAGACCCACGATTCCACCCGACATCCGACACCAAACACTGCAATGGTTAAGCGAATCTTATCACTGCGATAAGCGGACGACAAAGTTCTCGCCGTTCACTTCCCCCTGCAAAGCTTTGGCCGGGACTTTCTGGCCGGCAACAATTTCAGCGCGCACGATAACTGCGTCTTCAACTGACTCCCCCGACCGGATACGCACACCATCGCCCAGGACCGATCGGCGGACACTGGCGCCCGGCTCAACCCTCACGCGATCCCAGAGAATCGACTCACGAACATTTGCCTTCGAGTCGATCGATGAATTTTGGCCGGCGTAGACGTCACTGCCGCCTTGACGCAACAGCGCGAGACTGATGTCCAGATACCGCTGCATCGTCGAGAGCTCGTACCACATGCCTTCGGCCACATGGCCAAGAATGCACTCACCTTTGGCAATCGCCTGCGGATAGACATTCATTACTGAGTCGGAAAAGACTCCCCGCGGAATGTAATCAAAGATACGCGGCTCGATGATATGGATCCCCGTGAACATCAAGGGTGGATCGTCTGTTTGCCAGGTCTCTCGTGAAGGCATTCCGGCAAAGCTCTGCACCAGGCCATCGTTAAGCTCAACAAAACTGAATCGCTCAAACTTAGGGTTGGGGCGCAGAACCAGAGTCGCCAGGGCATTGCGCGCGCGATGCGCTCGCAGTGCGGCGGTCAGATTGAGGTCGGTAATCAGCTTACCGTTGACGACCACGAACGTGTCGTCATCCAACAAGGCCCGGGCATTGTCGAGCGCGCCGCCGGTGCCGAGAATCACCGGCTCGTGAACATATTCCAGAGTCACGCCGAACTGGCTGCCATCGCCCAACGATCGTCGCACCGAATCCGGTTTGTGATGCAGATTCACCACAACTTTGGTTATGCCAAAGCCGGCCAGGTACTCAGCCGTGTAACCGACCAGAGGCTTGCCCAGCACCGGCAAAGCGGGCTTCGTGCGATCGGCAGTCAGCGGCCAAAGCCGTTCACCGTAACCCGCAGCGAGTATCATGGCCTTCATCAAAGACATTCTAACAGACTGTAGTGGGTCAGTTTGCTGGGAGCGCGGACGTCCTCGTCCGCAATGAGCGCGAAGTGCGAACCCGATGCAGGTCGGATGGCAAGAATTCTGCACGTCATGCGGACGAGGACGTCCGCGCTCCCAGCCATGGCGGACTTCATCCTCAAACTGACTCACCACCCTGGCACACCGTCCTGGCTGCGCCTTCCATCGGTGATTGGCCCAACAATGAAAAGTAATTGCAAGAAGTTTTAAGTTGAATAGCAGTACTTGCTATCGTAAGCTAGCGGCGCAGTCAGTATGTATAGCCAGTCAAAGAATCCAATCCACAATGTCACCAGACCAGTTGTTTTCGCTGCCATTTGAAGAGCAGGTAGGGCAATTCTTTTTCATCGGACTCCCGGGGACCGAAGTCGATGCCGAAGCGCGCGAGTTGATCGAGGAGATTAAACCCGGCGGCATCATTCTCTTTGGCCGGAATATTGAAACGGCTGAGCAGGTGCGCAAGCTGCTCGACGACTCTCGCGCATTGGTGCCGACGCCGCTGCTTTGCGGCATCGATCAGGAAGGTGGTTTGGTCGATCGTTTGCGCGAGATTTTTCAGCCGATGCCTTCGGCACGCGCACTTCGCCAACATGGCGATTTGGCCGGCGTGCGTACGCTTGGCCGCATCACGGGTGAGCTGCTTCGCATGCTCGGTCTTAACATTAATTTCGCGCCGGTGATGTCGATCATTACGCAGGAACGCAGTCAATTGACGAACGGCCTCTATTCGCGCTCGTTCGGCAGTTCGCCGGGCGAAGTTCTCGGCTACACCACTGTTTACATGCGCGGTCTTCAGGGCATGGGTGTCCTCGGTTGCCTGAAACATTTTCCTGGCATTGGCGCCGGCGCGGTCGACTCGCATATCGAGATGCCGGTAGTTCCCCTCTCGCGTGATGACTTGTTGGCGCAGGATCTCGCCCCTTATATCGAGCTGTTTCAGCGGGAGGACGATCGCGTGCGCGTGGTGATGGTTAGCCATGGCGGCTTTCCCTTCATTGATATCAAGAAAGGCACGACCGGAGGCTTAATCGAACCGGCATCGATCAATGCCGGGATCGTGACTCAATTGCTGCGCCAGGAACTCGGCTATAACCATCTGGTGGTAACCGATGATCTGGAGATGGGAGCCATTGCCAAGCACTGCGAGATTGAGGACGCGTCCGTCAAAGCATTTGCCGCCGGCGAAGACATGTTACTCATCTGTGCCACCCCTAAGACAATTCGGCGCGGTTACCGCGCTTTGCTGAAAGCCGCGCGTGAGCAGCGCATCAGCGAACGACGAATGCAGGAGTCCCTGATCCGAATTGCCGATACGAAAGCCCTGATGCAACCACCGACACCGCTCTCGATCGAGCGGTTCAATCAGCTCGCCCAGGAAATCAAGGATTTAAATAAGAGACTCGAGTACGTTTACCCCGGAGAATCGAATGTTCAATAGCCCTCTGCGCCAATCAAAAAGATATACGACCCAAACCCTGATCATCATCTCGCTGTTGATGGCCCTGGTAATCGCGCCGGCTGCCTGCCGCCGCAATTCGAAGCAGATGCGTTTTACGAAGCCTTTGGTGTTTCGCATTTCAGGCAGCAGCACGCCGGCGCGCCAGTATGCCGGCGTCATTCAAAATAATTTAGAGCAGGTGGGGATTCCGGTGGACATTCAACCGTCCGAATTTACGACCATGCTCGATCAGCTGCGTTACGGTCAGTTTCAGATGACCTATGGTCAATGGGTTGGCGGAAATCAGGATCCGATTTTCTATAAGGATTTATTTGCTTCATCCGAGATCCCGACCCAGACGCGGGCCGCGCGTAATCGCAGCCGTTACGAAAACAAAGAGCTTGATGCGATTCTCGACGAAGCCGCCAATACGTACGACCATGCAAAGGCGGCGCCGCTCTACGCGCGGGCGCAGGAGTTTGTCAGCCGCGACGTGCCGCTCTTTCCGCTCTGGTACCAGGCGAACATGGTGGTCGCGAAGAAAAGCGTCGGCAATATTCACGTGAACGCGAGCGGCGATTGGGGGTTTGTGAAAGATTTGACGATGGAGGGCGAGCGCCCTGTGATCGCGCTTTCCGACAATATCAAGACCATCGACCCCATCGGTTCGCCCTCAGTGGATGCGGCCAGCGAACGCGTCCGCGCGCTGATGTTTAATTCGCTGGTGAAGAAAAACGAGAAGTTCGATTACGTCCCGGAGCTGGCATCGAGTATCGATCGTTCCGAGGATGGTCTTACTTTCACCTTCAAACTTCGTGATGGCGTTACCTTTCATGACGGCCGGACGTTCACTTCTGCGGACGCAAAGTACACGCTCGACACAGTTCTGGCTTCGAGTTTCGCCAAGGCTGCGAGTTTCTTTGAAGGCGCGGGCGCCAACAAGAAGTCGTATGTCAAAAATGTTGAGGCTCCTGACGCTCGCACACTCGTCATTCATCTGAATAAGCAGTGGACCGGCTTGCTCCCTAACCTGGTGCCCATCGCGATGATTCCGAAAGACAGCTTCGAGTCACAGAAGACGCACCCTTTGGGCACCGGTCCATTCAAGTTTGTGAGCTTTGACTCGGCGCAGCAGGTGATCGATCTGGAAGCCTATCCAAATTATTATGATGGCCCGGCGCATTTTAAGGCGCTGCGAGTGCGCGTGATTAGCGACTCAAACGCGATGCAGGCGGAACTCCAAAGCGGGCGCGTAGACATTGCGCCACTGCCCACGAGCTTGTCGCCAGATTCGATCCGCGCGCTGGGCAAAGATCCAAATCTGAAAGTCGAACAGTTTCCCGGATCCAATCTGAACCACATCACCTTCAATACCAAAGAAGCACCGCTCAATAACGTCAAGGTGCGACAGGCAATCGCTTATGCAATCGATCGCCAGGCCATCATTGAAGCGCTGTTGCTGGGTCAGGGAAAGATTGCCCACTCAATTCTTCCAGAGGAATCGTGGGCCTACACGCCGGGAACGATTTACCAGTACGATCCGGCCAAAGCGAGGCAGCTACTCGACGAAGCGGGGTTTAAGGTGCTGGGGAATTAAGGTCAGAAGCTCGAGCGCGAGTGTCACCTCAGCGCAACCCGAAGGGTTGGCCAGAAAGTAGCCGGTGGTCGGAGTCCGCGGAGACCACCGGAAAAGTCATTCCCTCCGGAGTCCGTCGGAAAAAAGCATTTCCCAATGCAAGGCTGTGGTTCTATGTGTCCACTAGTGTCAGAACCGCGAGCGGTAGCGACCGGATCAAGACGCAATTGAGTCAGAACAACGAACGTTTCAAGTGTATCGCATGATCCGGTCGCTACCGCTCGCGGTTCTGACACGATCGCAGCGAACACCAGCGACACGAATTTCCCGACAGCCTCTCCGGGGTGCGACCCAATTACTCTCGCATTCCCGGTGGTCTACGCGGACTCCGACCAACGGCTACTTTCTTTGCAACTCTTCGGGTTGCTGTGGTCTTCGAGCTAATTCCTGTTCAATCTCATTCCACGCCAGCATGCCTTCGCGAATCAGCTTGGCTGCTGATCCCGAAACATCGACAACCGTCGACGGCCTGTCAGTCTTTGCGTCGCCATCATCAATGATCAAGTCGATCGCCTCTCCAAAATAATCATCAACCGTCTGTGCATTCCTGGCCGGCGCCAGAGTTGACGGGTTAGCGCTGGTCGCAGTCAGAGCACCGCCGCCGGCGCTAACCAGAGCGCGCACGCTTTCGTCATCCGGCAGACGCACACCGATCGTTTCTGTGCCTGCCGTAATATCGCTTGGCACACTTTGGTTCGCCTTGCCGATCAGAGTCAGTGGCCCCGGCCAAAACGTTTTGGCGAGATGTTTGAACGGCGCCGAAGGTTCTTTGATAAAACGAACGAGTTGATCGCGCTCGCTGATGACGATCAGAATCGGCTTGGCCTCTTCCCTGCCCTTCAGTTGTTTCAGCTTGTGAATGGCGTCCGCGTTGAAAGGATCGACGCCAAGCCCATAAAGCGTGTCGGTCCGAAAGGCGATGATGCCACCGCGTGCGATAGTTTCGGCAACGAGCTTGAGTGAGTCGTCTGAGTAGTCGATGATCACAGTGATAGTCAGAGACCCGACCGTGAGGGAGGGTGCTATCAGAATCCGCTTTGCACCCTCCCTCACGGTCGGGTTTCTGCCCTTCAGCCAATCTTCACGCCGTAACCCAAACCATCGCCCACCGCCAGAACCTGCGCGCGCAATTGTGGATGGTTAACGAAATACTGATTGAAGGTACGCAGAGCTTCGGTTGAAGCCTTTTGATCGTCCGAACGAATCTCGCCGGCAACTTGTCCGCCCCACAAAAGATTGTCACAAACAACCACTCCGCCCATCCGCAGTTTTGGCAAAGCGAGATCGAGATAGCCGCGATATTCTTGCTTTACGGCATCGATGAAGACCAGGTCGAACGTTTCGTCGAGACGCGGAATAACTTCCAGCGCATAACCTTTTTCAATCTGAGTCCGGTCGCGCAAGCCCGCACGCGACAGATAACCCTCCGCAGCTTTGATCATCTCGTCGCTGGGATCGATAGTGATGACCCGACCGTCGTCCGACATCCCACGCAACATGTGAATTACCGAATAACCTATGGCCATGCCGCACTCCAGCGCGCGTCTGGCGTTGATTGCGCGAGCTGTCGTCTCGAGGAAGAGAGCCACTTCACGATCTCCAATCGGCACACGATGCTCGGCGGCGTAATCTTCCATTTCAGCGAGCAACGCGTCACTGGCAGGCAGAAGGTTGTCGAGATATTCGGCTTGTTCTCGTTTAATGATAGCGTCTATTTTGGCTTTCATGCGGGAAGTATAAAGCGGGAGTTGAGGAACCGCGAGCGAAGCGAGCTTTGGAGTGCGGCGGCTTGGCGCCGCTTTCGAAAGCGCTGACAAGTCAGCGCACTCCAAATGGGCGCTCCGGCCTGCGGCGCAGGATAATTATTACTCTTGTCGGTCTTTTTCATCGCCGACCGATACATACCGCCGTCCCAACCCAAGCTCTCTCAGCTTATGTTGCAGCGATTGCCGGTGCATGCCCAAAACCGACGCCGCCCGGGTGACGTTGCCGTTGGCTTCTTCCAAACAACGAGCGATGTAGCGCCGTTCGAACTCGCGTCGGTCGTCGCGAAAATCGTTGGTGTAAGGAACCAGCAAATTGCCGTTCATCGATCCTTCAATCGGCACTGAGGCTTTTGACGATTGCTGCTTACCCAAATCGATCGCATTCAACTCGTCGCCTTCAGACATGATTGCCGCCCGCTCGATCACGTTCTTAAGCTCGCGCACATTGCCTGGCCAATCATTCTCCATCAGTTGTCGCAGCGCGTCGCGCCCCAGCGCCCGCTCGGGCAAGCCGTGTCGCTCTGCTGCCTGGCGCGCAAACGCCGCGGCGAGCAAAGGAATGTCTTCACGACGCTCGCGCAGTGGCGCAATCTCAACGGTTACGACGCGCAGCCGATAAAACAGATCTGCGCGAAAATTTCCGTTGTCGATCTCTTCTTCCAGGGCGCGATGGGTTGCGCTCACGATTCGCACGTCGACCGGAATCGACTCATCGCCGCCGAGCCGTTCAATGCGCCGCTCTTCCAGCGCCCGCAGCAGCTTGGCCTGCACATTCGCACTCATGTCGCCGATTTCATCCAGGAACAAAGTGCCGCCATTTGCCTGCTCGAATTTCCCCTTGCGACGAGCTGCGGCCCCCGTAAAAGCGCCCTTTTCATGGCCAAAAAGCTCAGATTCGATTAGTTCAGTCGGCAGGGCCGCACAGTTGACGGCGATGAAAGCGCCGCTGCTGCGCGTCGTGCTGCGCTCGTGCAGTTCACGCGCAACCAACTCCTTGCCCGTGCCTGATTCGCCCCGCACGAGCACTGTCGCGTCTGTGTCAGCGACCTTCTCGATTGTTGCGCGCACGTGTTGCATGGCCCTGGAGTTGCCCAGCAAGGCGCCCCGCTGAGAGCTTTCAATTTCAATCCGCCGCCGCAGCGAACGATTCTCCCGGCGCAGTTTGATCGTCTCGAAAGCGTTCTTAACGACCAAACGCAGATCATCCAGTTCGAAAGGCTTCGAGACATAATCGTAAGCGCCGCCCTTGACCGCCTGGACCGCCAGACGTTCTGAGCCGTGCGCCGTAATGATGACCACGAGCGGAGCTTCAGTCTTGTTGTTTTCAGATTCGGTCTGAAGTTCTTTGAGGAATTCCAGACCGCTAATGCCTGGGAGATTGACGTCGAGCAGCAGGAGATCGAAGTTGTTCTCGCTAATTAAAGCGCGCGCGGCTTCGGCGCTGTCAGCTTCAGCGATCTCGCAACCGAACGTTTCCAACGCGCGCCTGATTCCATATCTGGCGGCTTCTTCATCATCGACAATTAATAAACGCAAGCCGTTCTTTTCCATTTGACTCCTCCAGAGTTTAATACAATGCGGGCAAGGATGCCCGCGCTCCAGCGGAGTTTACTTGCGCATGGCGTGCCAGAGACAGTACGCACGCCTCCGGCGTGCTGTCTCAAAATACGTCGGACTCACGATCAAGCACGCCGGAGGCGTGCGTACCATGGCTCTCAATTTGCGCGTCGGGCGGAAATTGCCACCACGATGGCGTCGCCCGTAGGCCCGACGTGGAGCGTGCCGGCAATCACAGGCGCGCCTTCGCGTAAGCTCAGGTCGGTGTGCAGCCCGACCGATTCATACACAACCGGCAGAGTCTGTTCGGTCGTGGAAGCGTTCGTAGTTGCGCTGGTACGAGCCATCACAATCGGGACCTTTGCTCCAAATCTGAATTCTTTCATGCGGACGACCGGCACACCGTCACTGTCGGTTCCCAAAGTTACTGCCGCCCCGAACTCATTGAAGCTCGGATTGCCGACGACTACCGCTGAACTGTTCATAAACGGCCCGCCGACCCAACTCACATCCAGGCGGCCAAAGTTCTTGACCCGATTAAGAAAGGTGCCGGCGAGGGTGTAGTGCTTGAAGGGCAGTGACTCGCGCAGCCGCTTAATAATTGGCTCGAGGGCTGCCGGCATTTTTCCCTCCTCGACATCTCGATTCGTGGCCAGGATCAGATAGAGTTGCGTGTCGAGATTAGTATCGTCGTCACGCTGGGCCTGACGTGTTTGGTTGGCGCCCTGGGCCGGTTGCTGACAAAACGTCGCGGGCGAAATTGCCAGAATGCCGCCACACACTACGGCGAAAAAGATCGCACGAAGGATCTTGATTGAGATCATTACTCGATTCTCCTTTTTACGAAGACGGTTTTAGAAGTTTGCGATTGCTCGCAGGGTAGGAAGAGCAGCTCGTCCGGTTGCTAACACGCTGAATGTGAATGGAAGTTCCAAACGATGACAAGCCCGCCTGGCACTCAAGGGCCCGAGCATGAACAACAATCCCGGTTGTTCAAGAAAAGGAAAACAGGTTTGAGCCGGTCGTTATTTCCTCATGGGCGCGCACCTCCGGTAACTGGACGTGCCGCAGCGTCACGGACTTCTTGAAGAAAACGCTCTGCATCTTTACCACGATATTTTGCGAACGGCAGAGTACTTCTTGGATCATCGGTTTCTTCCCCATCAAGCGGTTGGACCTGACCAAAAGAGAGTTCATAACCTGTAAGAATCACGAGATCACCAGTAGCAGTCTTTTTTAAGAATAGTACGTACTGGTGGCCGGAGCGCGGCATGTCTTGACGCAAAATCATATACGTCTGAATCTTTCCAGACGCGAAGCGCACACTTCCGCCGACGCGGGTCACAGTCAATGGAGTTCCCGCTATAATCGTTCCCGTGCCTTCTTTAAAAACCTCGGCGACTTGAACCAGGAACTCAGAGTAAATGCCGGTTCGATCATCACTCAAATGGGCTTCCCGGCTGGTGATCGTGCCTCGGATGACGACGTCACTTTGATCTGCTGGAAGGGCGGATAGGCCAATCCACCAGTGTGTGATGGTAGGCCCAATTTCAAAGCCCTCGGGAAGTTGCGCGATGGCCCTTCGTCGGTCGAAATTTCCCTGCCCGTTAAAGCGCTCGCCCTTCTGTTTGCGAGCCTTGTCTTTTGGTTTAGAGATTTCTTGCTCATAATCCACTATTGGCAGGTCAGACTGAGGCGTTTGTTGCGCGAAGGTAAGTTCGCTTGAAGCGCCTCTGGTCCCAGAGAGGAAAACAACCATTAGTGACAAGGCTGCGAGAACGACGGCTCCGGCGATGTAACCTGACTTCTTTGGCATTAGTATCCGTATTTGATCCAGCAACCGCGATCGTGGGCTTGGTCTGCGCGCTTGAGTGGATCTGTTCGCCGCGTCAGGCGTTGCATGATTCATGCCCTATTTCATTGCCGGGCTTCTGGCCTGAGTATAATCGGAAGCCGCAACTCAAATCTCGCGCCCTCGCCGTTCTGCGATTGAACCAGACGCGCCGAGCCGCCTGCTTCTTCCATCCGCTTGCGCACAATCGCCAGACCCAAACCGGTGCCGCGCTGCCGGGTGGTAAAGAAGGGCTCCCAAATCTTGCCGTGCATTTCCGGCGCCACGCCCTTGCCCGTGTCGGACACTGAAAAGACCGCGAAGCTATCTTCCAAATACGATGCGACCGTAACGGTGCCGCCCGGCGGTGTTGACTGAAGCGCGTTGATAATCAAATTCGATAAAGCATCGCCGGCCGCGGCGGTTTGCACGCCGTCAAGAGGAGCACCGCCATCGACCCTGGCTTCCAGACTAATGTTTCGATCGGCAGCATCTGCTCGAAACAGCGCGACCACCCGACGCACTAAATCTTCGGCCCGGCTGGGCATTGCGGACGGAGGTTGTTTGCTGGCAAAGCTCAACAACTGCGTCACACTCTTATTCAAACGATCCGTCTCGCCGATGATCAAGCTGAGGTCGCGCGCATGTTGCGTCTTGAGTTGTTCATCTTCGCTCATCACCTGGGCGATTGATTTGATTGCCGAGAGCGGGTTTTTGACTTCATGGGCCACGGTGGCGGCCATTTGGCCGAGCGCGGCCAGGCGCTCACCTTCAGCGACTTTCCGCTCGAGCCGGACATTCTCGTCCGCCAGACGGAAATCGTCGATGGCGATCGTTATCTGGCCGGCCAGCACTTCGAGCACCGCGCGCACGTCGGGTGTTAGAGCTTTGCTCGAGGCCTCAACCAACAGCAGACCCAAATCCTGATCTTCGCGTGACAGACGATATCCGAAGTTGTAACCAAGTCTCTTCAAGTTCTCGTCCGCTTCAATCAACCGAGCCCCGCCTGGCTGGGATTCATCCAATAACTTTGCGACGCCGGCAGTTATCTCATCACGCGGTCGATCAATCCCTCCGGCGCGTAAAACAATTTTCACCCGGCCCAATGAAAGCGCGCTCGAAGTTTGTGATTCAATCGCGGCGAGCAGATCGGGAAGCTGACGATACTGTCCGGCATGCGCGCCAATATGTGCAACGACGTCTCGATAAAGAGCGGTCTCGCGCTGGAACAGCGATCTAAAACTCCTCTCCAGCCAACCACGCAAAGGCGCTGCGAGCAACGTCAGGGCAAGGATCAAAATCGCTTCCACGACTCCCGCTCGGAATCCGTATCGGGCGTTCGCCCAATCGCCAATGCGCCGGATGCCGTAGAGATAAACCGCGAGTACGACTGCCGCGAAAGTCGCAACAATCAAACTTTCCTTGATGATTAGCTCGAGGTAACGATAACGATAGATGTAATAGGCGAGCAGCGCCGACGGCAGAAGCGATCCCAGGTTGGCACACGTTTGCAGATACTGGCCGGCGATAGTTCCCTTGCCCAGCCCCAGCCCGAGCGACGCCAGAATCAAAACTGCAATGACGATAAAAGATCCGGCCAGGGTTTGCAGAATGCGTCGCTCGCTGCCCGTCTGCGCACGTTTGGCCACCAGCAGCTCCGTTATCGAGACCACTGCCAGCGAGTAGACGATCCAGGCTGCGAACGGGAACACATAAACTGAGAGCTTGGTGATCATCGGCTGGTAGGGGCCGATCCAAATGCGCGGCACGACCAGCAAAAGAAACAGACACGGAATGTACGAGAGATAAACTCGCAGGCGTTCAATTGTGGTCAGCGAACGCGACTGCGAGCTGGCCCACAGATGAATGTGCACCTGAAGCAGGAGCGAATAGCAGACGGTAATGCTGATGACTGCGATCGTGTTGGCCGAGCGCAGCACTGTTTCCCAACGTGCTACATCCAGCCCGAAAAGACTACGGAGCGTAACTATCAAGTTCCCCGCATGCCATCCGACCATGCAGACGCCGAGGCCCAGCAGCAGGCGCTGAATCGGCACGACGCCGAGCCTTTGTTTGAACAGCAGATATCCCATCCAAATCGGCAACATGGCGCCAAGGCTGTGGCCGATTAATTGGAGGGCTTCGAGCAGGGACATAACAGAATTGACAATTCCGGGATGAGGATACTACTTGTCACTACACTCGGCGAAGATCGACAGGACGGTGGCCTAATTTCATCTGAAGTTTTCTCTAGCCCAGACGTTTACGCTTGGGTGAGAAACAGGAGGTGCCATTAAAGCCCCATTAATGGGGCTTTTGAAACCAACTCCTTTTTTCATTTCCCAGGCGTAAACGTCTGGGCTACGGAAAGTCTCTACTGTCTCCCTTCATAGGAATCATTTTCGCTACGGCACTCCGGAGGAGTGCGCACCGACAAGACTACTCCCGTTTGGTTACCTGGCTGCCGCCCAAATACTTCTCGAACCAGTCAAGATTCGCCTGCATGGCGGCCAACTGCATCTTCGGTTCGGTCGGCCCGTGTGGCTGACGCGGAAACACAATCATTCGGGTGGGCACACCCTGGGCTTTCAGCGCGTTGTAGAATTCATAACCCTGAGAGATCGGAACGCGTATGTCCGCGTCACCATGCTGCACCATCGTGGGCGTCTTTACACCCTTGATATTGAACATGGCGGAATGCTTTTGATAGCTCTCCAACGCCTCCCAGAACTGGCCGCCGAAATAATCCGGAACAAACGCCGGGATATCAGCGGTGCCGTTGAAGCTCATTAGGTTTGTCACCGGCGCCCCGGCCGAGGCGGCTTTGAAACGCTGAGTCTGAGTGACAATCCAGGTCGTCATGAAGCCGCCATAGCTCCAACCCATCACGCCCAGGCGGTCCGGATCAGCGACGCCCATGGCAATCGCTTTATCGACGCCGGTCATTACGTCCTGATAGTCACCGCCGCCCCAGTCTTTGAAATTCGCGCGCCGAAATTCTGTTCCGTATCCCGATGAGCCGCGTGGATTCGGACGCAGGATGGCGTATCCGCGAGAGGCGAAAGTCGCGATCGGATAGACTCCACGGCCGCCGACAAAGGTTTGCTGAAAAACTCCGGCCGGACCGCCGTGGATGTTCAGAATCAAAGGCACCTTCTGGCCCGCCTGGTAACCGGATGGATAAGTCAGGAGGCCTTCGATCTCTTTTCCGTCGGCAGACTTCCAGCGAATCACTTCTGTTTTCCCCACCGGCGGCAGCTTTAGATCCGCATTGGCTTTGCTGATTTGAACCGGCGAAAGACTGGTCACCGGCGCTACGAATGCTTCAGCCGGAGTGTCCGCAGTTTGACGAACAAATCCGAACGTCGTTCCTGACTGATTAAGATCGAGCGCACTGTAGACGGCGGGAGTCGTTTTGATTTCCTCGATGGTATTTGCCGCCACATCCACCACATAGATTTGGGTTCCCGTCCCCTTCGCTTCGCTGAAATAGATACGTTTGCCGTCCGCTGACCAGCCGGCGATTCCCGGACCACTGTCGTACGAAGTTGTGAGTGCTTTCGGCTGCCCACCGGCGACCGAATAGATTTGAATCACGGCGCTCTGGGCCCAGCGAGGTGGATTGTCAGTCACCTGCATGGCCACCCACTTTCCATCGGGCGAATAGGTGGGCGAGTCTTCCGCGGCCGGGGTGTTCGCAAAGACCGTGGCTTTTCCACTCGCGACTTCGACGACTGAAACGTCCGCCGTCGTCCAATCGTTGGCCACAGGGGTTTTGGTGTGACTGAAAATTATTCGCATTCCGTCAGGGGCCCAGTCAAAGTTTCCCACGTTGTAATTCTCAGTCGTAAGTTTGCGCGGTTCACGTTTGCCGTTCGTGTCCTTTTGCAGCGGGATCAAATACAGCCGCGCCATCTTTACGTTTTCATCCACCCAGCGAAAATCGTTCTTAGCTTTGTCGTTCTTTTCTTCTTCGTCGGTTTTTGGATCAGTCATCGTGAAGGCGATCCACTGGCCGTTCGGCGACCAATCGAAGTTCGTTACACTGCTCTTCAGATCAGTCAGGGCGTCTGCCTCGCCGCCATCCAGGCGCAACAGATAGAGATTGTTTCGGTTGTCCTTCCGGTTTGAGGTGAAGACGATCGAGTTGCCGTCCGGCGACCAGCGCGGGTTGGTGGAACTCTTTTCTCCGAAGGTAATCTGTGAGTTCTGTTTACCATCGGTTGACGCCAGCCAAATCTGCGTCACGTACTCGCTGCGATCAGACGTCATTACGGGATCGCTGACGGTGTAAACAACTCTTTTGCCGTCGGGCGAGACGCGGGGCGTCCCGACTGCTCTGGTCTTAATCTGCAACTCAGCGGTCCAGGCAGGCGCAGCGTTTTGAGCGCTGGCAACGCAAGCAAAAACGAAAACCGCGACGATTATCTGTGCTGGAATTCTCATTTTTATTCTCCTCGGAAGGTACGCACGCCTCCGGCGTGCTGCTCTGTCTGTCGGTGGCCCCGAAGCCTATCTCTTGTTGAACAACCGAGTCAATTCTATTTCCGCGCGATTGCGATCACTACAAGCGGCTTTTGCCGCCTGATGTGCGGAAAGGCTTTGCCTTTCCGGTGACAAACCTCTTTAAAATCATGGGGCTATGCCCCCATTTAGATGAGGCGCAGCCTCACGTTGGTTGGGGAGCCGTGCACCACTTCCTACTTCAAATACTTTTGCAAAAACTGAGTAGTGCGCGCCCACGCAAGTTGCGCGTATTCAGGCTTGTAGAACGGTCGCGTGTAAGCCAGGAAGCCATGGTCGGCGCCTTCGTACGTAAAGAGCTCTACCGGAGTACGCTGTGCCTTCAAAATGGTTTCGGTGTTTTGACTCTCCTTAACGGAGACAGCTCCGTCGGCTGTCCCGTGATGAATCTGCACGGGCACAGTCAGACGCTTTAATTCGGATGCTTTCATCGGCGCCGGATGAAACGGAACCACTGCGTCTATTTCTCTTGAACGCGCGCCATAAAGCATCGCCATCCGCCCGCCAAAGCAAAAACCGATTACTCCCATGCCGCCCGCCGAAACAAAAGTCTGCGTACGCAAATAGCTGGCTCCCGCCTGAACATCATCGAGGACGTCCAGTTCGGTGTGGTTCTTGATGTATTTGTCGTAATCGTTGCGCGGCGCATCGTCCGGCAGCGGATGAAAGACGTTGGGTGCAAGTCCGACAAAGCCGGCCACCGCCAGCGCCGCGCAGGTGTTCGGAATGTACTCTTCGGTAATCTTATTTCCCGCGATCACCAGCACCGCCGGGTACGCGCCTTCAGCCTTCGGACGTGCCAGGAATCCACCGATCGAGTCAGCTCCGTTGTGCTTAAACATGACGCGACCGTGCTGAATCTTTGGATCATCCAGAACCCGTGTGGGAGGTGGAGGCCCCTGCGCCTGCCCGCTCCGGCTCCCCAACACCGCGAGAGTTGCGACAGTCGCGGTCGCTCCGCGCAGAAAAGACCTCCGGTCGCTTCCTTCGTCATTGCAATCGTCTTTGAGGCACATCGTTGTCTTCCCCTCTCCTGGCTTTGGTAGTGGCCCAATTTGAAATGACTTTTCCGTAGCCCAGGCGTTTGAATTGTTGTAATAGCCTGGGGCAACGCCCCAGGGAGCGTCAAGTCAGATTTAGCAGCGCTGAAGGCGCGAAATAGGATCGTGAAACGAACACAGCACTAGCTGACGTTATTTCACGCTTTCAGCACTTGGATCTTGCAACTAGCAGACTAGACAGTCTGCTTTACAGCAACGCCGTAGATCACGTTGGTTTCGACTTCGCGTATAGCTGACTCACGAATGAAAGCGAACGCCCTTTGCTTCACCTGCTCGCGATCGCTCGTGTCGAGCAAGTCAATGGTGCCGCGATAGCCTGAGCCCATAACTACCGACCACCAATCGTCAGGCGATTTCAACTCATGAGTTCCCCGCTCGAAGACGACTTCCTGCGCCTCCAGGCCGGCCTCTGCAAATAGAGCTCTGAGCGACTCGGTGTCGCAAATGCGATCCCACGGATTGAAATCTTTGTAGAGGTCCGGTCGCAGGTCGCGAATTGAATTCCAGAAAGCGGTGTTGGCAGGTTCGAACAGCCGTGGGCCCCAGGTTGTGACTGCAAGCTTTCCTCCCGGAGCGACAAGCCGCCACAGCTCACGTATCGCTTTGTGCATGTCCGGCACAAAGAAGATGCCGAACACGCAAACCACTGCATCGAACGTCTGCTGAGGCAGCGCCAGTTCCAGCACGTCGCCCAAACGGAACTCGACATTAGTAAGCCCATGGCGCCGCGCCTTGCCGCGAGCGAGAGCCAGCAGGTTCTCGGCCAGATCCACTCCGATGACAAAACCGCTTTCACCGACAGTCATGGCGGCCTCAATTGCCGAAGCACCACTCCCGCAGCAAACATCCAGCACGCGCGCACCGCGCCGCAGAGTCAGGCGCTCAATCGTCTGACGTCCGAATCGTTCCCAGAATGAGTTGGCGTCGTCGTCGTAATGATCCGACGCTGAGTTGTAGGTGCTGGCGGCTTTGGCTTTCGCGTCGCCCGTGGTCTGCATTCGTTCCCAATCTCCCAGGGTGGTTTGAGAGACGCATTCGCCGTTAGGCCAGACAAGCTCGGGCGCTGCTGCCGGAAAGCAGTTCCCGGCCAACGATTTGTCAGACCTGCCCTTCAGAAAACCGAAAATTGTTGATGTCTTTCGGGCCTTCATCCTGGCGTTTCCGCTTTTGTTGAAAGTTGGAAATTAGCGGGGGTGCGCTTCCATTCAAGCGACTTCGGCTTGCGGCCCATATTGCGCTGGCAACAAACGGGAAGGTAAAGATGAATAACAGAATGAACGCGCTCGCTAAACCCGTAATTGATTTACCCTCGCCGAAGTCGATGCGCCAGTTATCTGACCTTCCTTCGAGCAGGGTCGAACCACCGAAATTCAGTGCCAGGAAGATGTCCCCGATTACGATCAGAGTCATCCAGCGTCCCCTGCCTTTACCGACGGCAAGCCCCGCGCCTGCTACTGCCCACGCAAACATCAGCGCCGCTGGCAGCGTTACCGCCATCCCTTCAAAGCGAAGGAAACCGAGTCCCAATCCCGGATAATTCGGGTCGAGGAGTGAGCGGAAAGGAGCGACTGACACTACCATTGAAAACAGCAAATGCAGTATCGCCACAATCAGCGCCGCAACATTCCAACGACGGCGTGAAAGCAGATAGAAGAAGATTGCCCAGGCAAAAACGTTTGCGGCGAGAGCTGGCCAAAGCCAAATAGCCATGAGTGGCCTCCTTTTTTTTAAGGGTGGGGGCAGAACCAAAGGTTTCGTCGCCCATAGCCTATATCGCCTTGAGACTCCAGTCCAACGATTTTGCTATTGGGTTCGCAGAAAGGAACCAGGATTCTTCGAAGCTCCCGTATCAACCAGGCTGTCAAGTTCGTCGCACCAGAAGGTACTAATGCAGTTTGGAATCAATGTCCGACAAACTTCAAAGTCTGTGGATCCTCTATGTAATCACAGACTAAAGGAACCTCAGCGCAACCCGAAGGGTTGCGAGAAAGTAGCCGGTGGTCGGAGTCGGCGGAGACCACCGGAGAAGTCATTAGTCATGACCGCACCCCGAAGGGGTGGCAGACGTCAGGTCAACGTAAAAGATCTTTACACCGAAGGATCTGGCACCCCTCCGGGGTGCGAACCAATTAATCTCGCATTCCCGGTGGTCTCCGCGGACTCCGACCACCGGCTACTTTCTTTGCAACCCTTCGGGTTGCTGACGTGAGTCAAATGCTATTTTCAATCTGACCTTGATCAGAGCTTCCTTGTCGGACATCAAACTGCGCCACTACCGCACAAGAGAAGCCTATTGATCCCGGGGGACGTTGACTGTCTCTCCCATCTTGACTGATTCTTCTGAGCCAATTTCCCACTCGCCAAAGGCGTTAACATAGAAGTTAAGGATGCGGATCCAGTTTTGAGACACCTGCGTGCCGCTGCGGTAGAAAGTCTTGTAGTGAAAGGTCGCTTTGACCGGGTAAATTCTCGTGCCGGGTTTGCCGCCGAGGTCTTGTAGGTAAATCCATGCACGTGACGCGCCGATTTGCAGCGCGGTGACATCCACCGTTACCGCTCCGTCACGCCCTCTGGCAGCGGGCTTCTCGCCTTTGTTACAGCGAATTATTTTCTTGAATAGCTCGGCGTTTCCCGGAGCGCCGTTTTTGACGGGCGTTTGTTTGACAGGACACTCCATAATCGCGCGGTCTGCTGACACTGTGTTCTCGTCGTCAACAGTCGTTTTCCCGACTGGAACTGCGGTTTCCTGGGTCTTAAAAGGCGCGGCTCCAGCAAGAGGACGGATATTTTCCACCAGGCATTCGTGCCCGTCCAGATACATTCCGGCGCGAGCAAAACTATCGAGTCTGACACGATAAGTTTGACCGTTTCTCTTGTCATATTTTTGAAAGGGCATGACAGTGCCTTTTTCCCAGTCACCCATGCTCGCTTTATCACACTCAACGCGATCACCCGGTTTGTACTTGTTCGCGCTGCTATCCTCACCGTTTAGGGTATCGGCTTGCGCTTTTACCGGTGGGCTGGTGTCTGCACCAGTTGGTTTCTTAGGCGCCTTTGCCCCGCCGAGCGGACGCATCACATCCTTCTGGGCGTATCCGGTAATACCGTCCACCTCATATTGAATAGTGAAAAACTTGCCGCTTCCGACTTCGATAACGACTGCTTTGAACCAGCCCTCGGCACGCTTCACTTCGATCTTGTCGCCGACCTCGTACTTCTGATTCATGTCTTGAGCCGTCGCCCGCGAACCTGCGGCGAATATCAAGACTACGGTTGCGAGTGCTGCAAACCCCAGTCTTCTTTGCCAAATTAGTTTTGTGTTTTCTTTCATCTGAACTCCTATAGGCGCCAATTGACGCTCGTCAACGGGCTATGGACTTCAGGTGGTCTGACGGGTTTCAGATAAGCTGAGAAGTGAGTGAGCCTAACTCGATTCGTTAAGACACTACGCCAAAGGAGTGGCTTTGTATAGCCGGTTCATAAGCAAGACGCCCTGGCGATTGATCGGGACGGTGAGGATCTGGTCAGGCCTACGCCTGGGCTAGAGAAAACGCTACGATGGAATTAGGTCCCTACCCGAAGTCCATTCATTTGATCTTCTTTGCTCTTCCTATCTCGCGCCCTTCGATCAGCACGACCAGATGTGTGACCTGGCCTTTTTCATCTTTGACGAAGCTAAACGTTTGGCGGCGATTTCCCCCTTTGGGGAAGAAGTTGACCTCACTCTCCGGCAGCCACTCCCATTTTTCGCTGCCCGAACCCTGTTGCGCAATCAACTTGTCACCTTCGCGGGTTACCGTCAGTACAGCAGATGGATTCGCTTGATACTGCCCGACGTAAGCATCAAAAATCGCCGGGTCAATCTTTACGGCGGTACGGGTGGGAATCAAATTCGGTATGTAAAACTCTGCGACGTCGAGCGCAATTCTTCCAGGGTCAGCATTGTCGCTGTTGGTCAGGACAATGACGGTCAGGCGGTCGTCCGTGAATCGCGCGATCTCAGCGCGAAAACCTGGAAGAGTGCCACCGTGATGCTTCAACTTATGACCTCCTATCTTATCCAACTCCCAGCCGAAGCCGTACGGATACGTTGACCCGTCGTTGAGTTTGACTTCCGCCCACATCTGGTCGCGACTTGTCTGCTTTAGAACTCGTTCGGTGTAGAGCGCGGCGTCCCACTTCGCCAGGTCCAGCACGTTGGAAAGAAAAGCACCGCTGGGCCGCAACGCCAGGAAGACGGCCGCGTTGGAATACTTCCCTTCTCTCCAGCCGTAACCGTTGGCGCGATCCTGGACCAGCTCAGTCATCGTGGTCGTGCGCGTCGAGTTCATTTCGAGCGGCTTAAACAGAGCGTCTCTGAGGTAATCACCCCAGGGCTTGCCGGTAACCTTTCGAATGATCTCAGCCAACGAAAAGTACCCGACATTGCAGTACTCCCACTTCTCGCCGGGCGCAAAACGCAGCGGCAAAGAATACGCAGTCTTAATCACATCCGCATCGGACTGAACCTTAAGCGGGTCGAAACCCGGAGCTTCGCGGACAATTCCCGATGTGTGGGTCAGCAGATGCCGCACAGTGATCGGCTTCCAGGTCTCGGGCGTGCCGTCGAGAAACTTGCTGATACTGTCGTCGAAACTAATCTTGCCTTCCTGAATGAGAAGCAGGATGCCGGCCGAGATGAATTGCTTACTCACCGAGCCGATTTTGAAAACCGTTTCGGGCCTGGCCGGAACATTCAGTTCAACGTTCGCCAGGCCATATCCTTCAGCCTTGATTATTTTTCCATCCTTGACCACGGCCAGCGAGACGCCCGGAATATGCTGTTTCAGCATCTCGGCTTTGAGGTAGTCGTCGACTTTGTCCGCGCGTATGGCGACGGCCGCGGTCAGGATCAGCAGCAGCGCAAAGAAGGAATGAAGTTTACAACGCATGGTTTTCCTCTTTCTCTAAGGAGGCTTAGAAGTTTGGGTCAGATTGCGAGTCCACAGCTTCTAACGTTCAAAGATAGCCGATTATTAACAGCCTTGCCCTGCTTGAATCAAGAGTCAATGGTAGCTTGCTTACAATTCGTACAGAATATCTGATATAGACTTGAGCCGCTCTTCTAATCAACGTGGACATGCACCAAGCTGCGGAGTAGCGGTAAGATCTAAGCCCAAGGCGAGGCTTTGCGAGGGTATTTATATAGTTGAGTGACCTAAGCACAACCCGAAGGGTTGCAAAGAAAGTAGCCGGTGGTCGGAGTCCGCGGAGACCACCGGATCTGATGATGAAACGAATCGCACCCCGGAGGGGTGCCAGATCTACGCAATAAATATCCCCAGGTTGAAAATTAGGATTCGGAGAGAATGGCGACCAGTAGTCTTGCACCCCTCGCGGGGTGTGGTCATGACTAATGACTTTTCCGGCGGTCTCCGCGGACTCCGACCACCGGCTACTTTCTATTGAACCCTTCGGGTTGCGCCTCGGTCAGTCAGCTATATTGTTTCCTTTGCGAGCCTTGGGTAATCGTCCGTTGTATGTTGAGAGCCGCGAAGCAGCGACAGTGAATTGATTCGTGCTAATTCCCCGTGAGGCAGTCGCCCTTCGGAGTCTGTCGGGAAAAAAGCATTTCTCTGTGCAAACTCTGTGGACCTCTGTGTCTCTGTGGTGAAATTGCTGATGAAAACATTCACCACAGAGGCACGGAGATCGCACAGAGAACCACAGAGATGAATTTTCCGACAGACTCTTCGGGGCTCGATCAATTTAGATTTTCAATGAAAATCATTCAATATCTCACGGAAAGACTCGTGGAGCGCTCGCCTGAGACTGCGCTCAAGCTGCTTAGATCAAAGCACGGAGAATTGTGGATAGCCCGCGCGCTCAACAAACCCGATGGCAGTAAATGGAGCGACCTTGAAGTTCCGCCGCAGCTGGAAGGATTTGAGGACTTGTCATTCTTGTTCTGGTCCTCGCCCCTCAACCGGCGATTCATTCGCCTCGATTTGGACGAGGCGGCGGCGCTATACAAAGTTGTGAAGAGTATTCCGAATGCTCACGGAATAGAGATTGGAAGATTCAACGGCGGCTCGACCGTGCTATTGGCATTTGCGGTTGGGCCCAACGGAGGTTTGCTCTCAATCGATTCTGCACCTCAGGACGATCAGGCGCTAAAGGTTTTCTTAAGACACGCCAATCTGTTGGAGCGCGTTGAGTTGGTCGTCGCTGACGCCGGCGCGTTCGAACACGAGGCTCAGGTTGATTTCGTTTTCATTGATGGCGACCATTCCTACGAAGGCGCAAAGCGAGACCACAACATGTGGGGATCGAAAGTGCGGCCGGGAGGTTTTATCATCCATCACGACATGGGCAAGGCTCGTCCGCTGGCGAGCCAGTGGGAATCATTAGCTAAGCTCAATTCCGAAATCATCGCTGCCCAGGCAGACATACTCGAATTGGCTCATGAGGCCGGCTCGATGATCATATTCAGACGTCGAAGCTCTCCCTGGAAGCCTGTGTAGTTCCGAACCCGTTCAATCCCCACCGTGAACAAACCGGATACTGTTCCCGTCCGGATCGCTCACATACATTTCCCGATTGCCCCAGCTTTGGTCCGTCGGCTCCAGATCGATAGTTATGCCCTTAGCCTTCAGTTCTTCATGCAGCTCGTCCACATCTTTGACAACTAAGAAGACCACGCCACCGGACACTCCGTCACCGGAAAAAGAAGAGACGTGCAGGCGGACCTCGTCACGTGTCAGACCCATATAGCAGGGATCGGATTTAGTGTCATCGAAGCGATAGGCAAAACTCTGTTTGAATCCAAGTTGACCGCAATAGAATTTCTCAGCCGCAGCAGAACTGCTGACGTGCAGGACAGGAATTGCGAATTTGAACATTCAACACCTCACTTGGTGGAGACAGGTAGATCTCCTTTGCGGGTTTTCTTTGCGGCTTAGCGCCTTGGCGTGAGATCTCGCGTGAAAAAGTCATGCTTACAAAGACGCACAGCTCCAAAGATGCACAAAGCCAAACTACCGTATGTACCCTGTTTACGTCGGTAATCCCCGGCCCGATAGATCGGGAACGCTGCCGCCGCTCGCATCCAAAGGTTTGTTAGGCCGCGAGAACTAAGGCCGAATGCAACGCTCACTGATGCTCCCTCAACACTAAACGAAGCCCTAAGAGAGCGTCGCGATCAATTCGGATTGCTCGCTTTGTGGTAACGAAAGGGATGCGAAGTCGGCGCAGAGCCTCGGTCGCCTGACTCAAGCTCTTAATCTCAACAACAAATTCGCCCACGCGCGGGTCGTCAGTTTTGACCAAACGAATCCTGGGACCATCTCCTGCCACCCACACATCGTCCTTAGGAGAGATAGCGGGCCCAAGCAGGGTCTTCCATCGCTGTCTCACCTGATCGGGCTGTTCGGTGGCGATGACGACCTCAATCACCCGGGTGATTCCCAGCGGTCCACCTTTTTGTTCCCTCAAGATGCGGTCAAAGCGGGCGCGGCGTTCGTCCATATCAAAGATGTACTGAATAAGGAATAGTCCATGACCGAACCCCTCCAGGCCTACAGTTGTCCATCGCGGAGCAGGTTCTCCCGGTGCGCGAACCCTCTGCGGCGGAGGATTGTGAGCGATGCCCCGCGATTGTAGTTCCCTGAGTGCCGCTTCAAGGTCAACAGGTTGGAGTGCGAGCGAGGTGATGCGCCTCGCTTTCGGTACTTCGCCGTCCGGTGCGCGAGGTCTGTGAAATACTTCCAGCGTTACGTTGCCAAACCCGATCCCGGAACTTGCAGTCCAGGTATCACCTGGCTGGGGCCACACCTTAGGAAGCCCCAGCGTTTCAGTGAGGACGGACACCAGTGTCTGACCGTCGGGTGTCACAAAAAGAATATGGTCGATCTGCCGGACGATGGGCTTAGCCTGCCGAGGCGCCGGCATCGCCGTCGGCGCCAGTCCAATTAGCGTCACCCACAACAAGCAGTTCCGCAGTTTAATCTTTCTCACGATATTAGACTCCATACCCGGTCTCGATCACCCTTCAAATGCAACGCAACCTTTGGCCAGAAGAGCCGGCATTCCGGCTAAAGATGTAGGCAAGTTGGCCGTCAGGCGAGAGCAACGCGTCCTTCGTTTCCCAGGTAATCCTGAAGCCGGGAACACCCATGCTGCCCTGAACGTACTCGCGCAAGGCAGCCTTGCCCGAGACGCGCGGCAGGCCAGGAGCCAGGACCAGCGCATCATCCGTCCCGTAAGACAGAACGCGTTCAACGTCCTGGCCCTCAAAAAGCAATCTCCGCCCATTCGGCATCACGCCGCAGCAGGCGCTCTTTTTCCTGCCGCCAGATTCATCTCAGTCCCCTTCCGAATTTCAGCAAGCATCATAGTGCAGGCCCGGTTGTCACGGTGACTGGCCGGCGCGCATCAACGCACCTTCGCCCGCCGACAAATTGAAAAACACGGCCCGCCGATCCGGTTCATTGAATCATCAGACCCGTCGGCCTCTTACTCGAAGCGATACGGTTTCTGCTCCTGGTACCCTTTCAGACGGTTGCGATAGCCATTCTGCACTTCGGCAGGTGCGCTCGCGGTGGCCTTAGTCTGCCATTCGATTGCCTTGTCGAACTGCCCGAGCTCAGCATGAGCTGCAGCCAGGGCGGACATTTCGCCGGGGCCTTTCGCTAATTGGTATGCCTTCTCGGCTGCTTCGAGTGCTTTCTTGCCATTACGGAACTTCGCTTCCGGACAACCGGCCAAAAACAGCGCGAGCCCCGCGTAGTAGAAGGAGCCGCTGGCGTCTTTCGGCGCGAGCTCAACGGCCTTTTTGTAATCGGCTAAAGCCTTGCCGAATTCCTTCCGGGCCATCCAGGTCCGGCTGCGCGCGATCAATGGCGACGGGTACCTGGGATCCAGCTCAATGGACTTGCTAAAGTCGGCGATGGCCCGGTCGTACTGTTTCCGCGTCAGGAAGATGTTGCCGCGATCGCGGTAGAAGACGCTCTCGGTCGGTACCAAAAGGATTGCCTTCTCATACTCTGTCAACGCCTTGTCGTAGTCCTTCCATCGGTAATAAATCCAGCCGCGGACGTGGTAGGCCCAGTCAAACTCCGGATCGTTCGCAATCACCCGGTTGTAATCCTCAAGGGCTTTATCGTACTGCTTCCTTTCGTAAGCGAGGTTAGCGCGATGATAGTAGGCCAGCATCGCGTTCGGGTCGAGCTCGATAGCCTTGTTCAAATCGGCGAGGCTCTTGTCTGGTTCGTTCTTCGACGTGAGTACCACGCCGCGAGCCATCAAGGCATAACTGTCGTCCGGATGACGCGCCAGCCGTTCGGTGAAATGAGTAAAGGCCTCGTCGACCAGGACTGCGTCGCTCCTGGCAATCCAGCCGCGCTGGCGGTTCGATTCGATGAGCAGGCGGCCGTGACTGTCCTTGAGCACCGTGAACGTCACGTCTTTGGCGATGCCTGACGTCCGCGGCGCAATCTTCTCTCCCGGCGGCATTTCCAGTTTGACGCCAGCCCGCGTGAGGATGACCTCTTTCCCTTTCCAGGACGGATCCGAGGCGATGATGGGCAGCCCGCTGAATATCAACAACAGAGCGACAAGCAGGATGCGTAAAGTCATAGTTCTACACCCCCAAAAAAGAATTCAGCCCAACAGAAAGAACGCCCGTACTTCGTGATCATTCAGGCACTTCGGGAAGCCTTCGAAGCGCGGCCACATATCGGTCCTCATCGTACGGTTCCATGTTCTTGAGCATGTCAAAAATTTCGCTTGCGACCACACATCCGATAAGACGGCGAGCTTCGTCATCGTCGTGGCCTTCCCGAATCAAACGGTCGAGTGTTTCTTTCGTTGCCGGCGGATTTAGCTCCCGAATTTGGTTTTCGACCACTTCGAGAACCGCCTTATTCAAGAGTGCGTTTTCCTTCATCGGAACCCATCAAGAATCTCGATAATTCGTTGCGCCGCGCGGCTAGAGCCAAATATTGCCTATTGCTTTTTCAAAGCGGCGAGGCGCTGCTTGCTCAGCTTAGCCACGACTCCGGCGTTACGGTCGGCCACCTCGTTGATGTTGAGTTGCACTGACGTTCCCAGCACCTGCGCAATCTCCGAAGAGACGCCAGCGAACACTGTTCCCGGTGTCCTTGAGTTCGACCGCCAGCCCGCTGTCAACGGCGCGGTCAACGATACCGTCATTGACCGGCTGCGGCGAAGCGGAGAATTCCCGGTAGAAAATTGTCGGCGTGAATTCGTGGCGTTGCGGCGGGCCACTGCGCGCCTCAGGTATGCGGCTGGCCGTAATCGCGCTTTCCTGCACATTCTTTGGATCGTTCGGGAACGTTTCAACAAACTTCCCGGAGAGCGTGCCGCCGCTCAGCGTGGCCGTGCATTCGATGGTGCTATTGTCATCGCGAGCGATGAAGTGTAATTCGTTGCCGCGCAGAGTGCCCTCGATCTTCCTGCCTGAACCAAAAGCTCCGGTTACTTTGCCATTTTCGAGTTTGAGCGTGATCCTGTGATATTGCGTGCTGCCGAAGACGATGCGAGTGATGAGCCATTGACCGCTGATCTGATCAGCTGACTGCGCCCGGCCCAAATTCGCAAACGCGATACAAACCACAACCACCAAGCCAGAGACTTTTCTCATAGGACCTCCATGCCCCAGGATCGAGGGGGCTTGTGACCTTTTCCTTTTGATTGATTCCAATGATGCGACCATGTTAGCCCGTGAGGAGGTCTTTATCTTCCGAGTCCAGCCGGGCCGAGCACTGATTGGAGTGCATCAGCACCAGACGACGAAAACAACCACCCGAGTCCAACGCAGTTAAGTACGACTGTTGCCCAAAAGACGATTTGGAATGACGCCTTCTTCGACTTATGACGAAGCAACTTCTGAGCGACAAGCGCACCGGGCCAACCACCGAGCAGGCTCAGGACATGCAGTGTAGTCTCGGGGGTTCTCCACGCATTTCTCTTTGCCGCTGCCTTATCGTGAGCGTAAGCAAAGTATGCGATAGCACTGGCGACCAGATAGAGCCCAAGGACCACGAGAGGCAGTTGACCCACAAGAACCGAAACAGCCACGAACATGAAAAAGAGAACAGATATTGCGAACGAACCCGCGCCGCCCTGGGTGGGAATGGGGCTGTCGCCGATGAATGCGACTGACTCGGCTCGTTTGCGACCTCTGTCGTCAGAGGCTACTTCATAAGTGACAATCTCATTGCCAATGGGACGTCGGTGGCGGGTTGAAAACGCCTTGATGTGGACGAATACCTGCTCGCCACCGCCGCGCGGCGTGATGAAACCGAAACCCTTTTCATCCTTCCATTTTGTTATTTTACCTTGATGGCGCATCAAACGTTCCGTGCTCGGACTAACGTTTTTGTTGACTCAGCGGCTTAGCGAAGACTCAACGTCATCCGGGAAAAATCAATCGTGACTCCGCCAGTTTGCAGGAGCAGGTCCAGCCCGATATTGCCAATGCAGCATCGACCTCCCAGGGCTGAGTTTTCCTGCAGCGTGACATTCGCGGTGCGAAGCGTCGCGGACTTACCACCAATGAGGAAATCGAGTTTCGGGACGGTGATAGAGTCGATTACTGTACTTCCGCCAAGGCCTTCCACCCGCGTCGTGCCTTTCGTGCCAGCGGCTTGAATTTCTCGGGCGAACTCGCGCGCAAAGTTTGCATTTAGATCGGTCGTCTCTGCCCCGGTGTCGAGAGTCATGAAGGATTGCCGGTTAGCGACCGTTGACGCGAGCAGCAGGTGATTGCCGAAGAAGACCATGTTAGGAGTATCCGAACGACCACTGCCTTCGCGGCAACCGATTTCCCACGGGCCACCCTTCACCCAGCGAATGCAGCCGAGATGCAACAGAACCGGCACGCCGATGATGCCCCCGCGCCCGGTTGGCATCGATTTCCAGGGTTCGACGTCCGGCAGAACGGCAAAAGAAACATCATGAAAAATCACAGAGCCCAGGGAGAGTGTTTTCGCGACAGCGGTCCGAATCTTGACGCCCTTCCCGGACGATTCGCCGAGTACGCCAGTCCCCTCTCGAATCGTCAACCCGAGCCGTCTCGCTTCGGCCTCAGTCATCACGGACATCCAGGCGCCGGTGTCCAGCAAGTAAGTAGCCCGCCGTCCGTTAATGAGAACCGGCACAGCGAAATCAATTCCCGGCCCATGCCTCAGCGTGGAACGAACGCACCGGCCATTGATCTGGTCCGGTAGCCCGCGGAACTGCTCCACGTCAGCCTTCTCGGTTGCCAGGTGAGGATCGTCAGGAAACGCGCGGGTCCATTGATCGAGATTGGCGATGACCCGTCGGTATTGGCCCGAGCGCAGGTAGATACGCGACAACAATTCGTGGGCCCTCCGCGCCGAATCTGAGGCCGGTTCTGACTGCACAATGCTCAACAACAATCTTTCACTGACCGCCGACTGGTTGCGCGCGTTTGCTGCGGCGGCGCGAACGAGAGCGGGCGCCATCGGGGCGGGAAGCGATCGGGAATCGAGCCACTGCCGGCCGTCGTCGAGGGCTTGAGTGTTGGGAACGCTCTGCGCCGCAGTGAAACCGCAGACCGCCAGCAGAGAGAGTAGAAGTGAAGCGTACTTCATATCTTCTCGCTAAGAAAACAACCGAGCATCTGGGACTGGTACAGTTTTTACTCGCTCTCCCTTTTGGAAGTCGATGAGAGGTCCTTACCGCAAACTGCAACCACAACTTTACTCCAGGTGGCTTTTGCTGCAAAAGCCGGCGAACAAGCGTCAACGGTGTGAAATGTAAAAGCCCGGGGCAACGCCCCAGGTGAGCGTCACGTCAGATTTAGAAAGCCCTCACGGACGTGCCAAATAACGGATAGGGAACATTGACTAACAGCAACATCAGTAATGGAACGATGGCCCGGTATCGCCAGTGTCCTCCACCAGATCCGCTTGTAGATTCCCCTCCCTCTGGGAGGGGTTAGGGGAGGGGCGCAGCTACGAGTCGATACCAAGGAAAAGATCCCGCGCGGGCTGAAAGCCCGCGCACGCAAGTAGTTTTGCTTTTCTCTTTGCCGTAGCTGCGCCCCTCCCCCGGCCCCTCCCAAAGGGAGGGGAGCAACTGCTATTTTCAAACTGACCTTGATCAGATCTTCCTGAAGTTTGGCGCCAAGTTTCGACAAGCTAAAGCTTGTGGGACATCAAACTGTCTTCCACTAGCCTCGCTGCTTTAGCAACGAAACATGATCTGTATGATAGTGAGCAGAGCAGCTCAAGCCACGCGCACGAATCGCATCGACCTGCCGCCCTGCTCGAACAACAGAGCAACCATCAACCCCGCGCCGGCTTCGAACACGACTCTGGCCTGTTCCGTCATCATCGGCGTGAACGTGTGTTCACCGGCGGGCATCAAAAACACACCCGGCGCGTCTTCAGGAAAGGCCATCAACCGTCCCTCATGAATGGTGATGAGGACGCCGGATCCATTGTCGCTCTGGTACCGGCCGGTATAGGGCTGAAGGAGTTCAGCGTCTACAGCCGGCCAGGGCGTCAGCACCTCCGGCGGAATCTGCTGACCGAACGTGATCCAGAAACCGTTCAGGTCACGGATGATGATCTCGCGCATGCCGTAGAACATGTTGTGCGGGCCTTCGACGATCTCTACGCGTTCTTTGATTTGATCGTAGAGGTTGTCGACGTCTTCGGTGTACGCGTACAAGTCGACTTCGCGACGGTGTTGGGAACTGAGCCGGCCGCCTGAGCTGAACATCACTTCGCCGGTCCCGAACGAAACGATCGCGAAGCTCAAGCCACCGCGATTGTCGCCATAGGTCACTGTGACGTCGAACCCGATTGAGCGGTACCAGTCAACGGTCTGCCGCACGTCCGGCACGTGGAACATTGGAACGACTTTCTTCTGTATCGTCTGACTCACGATGGCCTTCTGAAGTGTTGTGACAAGCTTCTTGTCCGGCCAACACCACTCAACCTTAACGGCTGGCTTTGATGTCGTAGACCCACAACGTCCCGGAATCGCGGATGTAAAGCCTGCCGTTAGCAATCACCGGATGCGCATACGCCGTGTCCGAATACGGCGCCCCCTGTTTGGGCTTCGGCTGATCCGGCGGCGTGAAGCGGCCCTTTTCCCGATAGCCTTCAGGGGCGGCCTCCACCAACCCGACATCTCCCTTCCAGGCGTGAACATATAAGAGCCCATCGGCGTAGGCGACGGAGGACCTGCCGAGACTCTCGGCCTTCCACTTCACCTTACCCGTCGTGAACTCGACGGCGAGGACCTTCTGCTCCGCCGGGTCACTGCCATAAAGGTAGTCACCGATCAGCACTGCGCCGCCGAAACCGTTCGGCAGCCCGCGCTCGAAGTAGACCTGCTCAGCGGCGACGCCGTTGCCGTCGGGCTTCAAACGAACGAGTCCGCCTCCGATGCTCAGGGCCCCGGCGTAGACATCCCCGCCACGCGCGACCGGCGTGAAAACCTGCGCCGGGCCTTTGACCACCTCCTTGTAGCGCCAGAGGAACTCGCCCGTCTTCGCATCAACTCCGACGACACCCTTACTCAAAAAAGTCACGTATTGTTTGCGGCCACCGCCCTGCACGACAATTGCCGATGCATAACCCGCCGGGTCGCCACCTGGAACCGCCGATTTCCAGATGACCGCCCCTGTCTCTTTGTTCAGCGCCACGATCGTGGCTTGCGCGCCACCGGGGGTGACGACTACTGCTTCACCATCGACTAACGGAGACTCTGCGTAAGCCCATGCGTGCGGCTCGCCGCCGAAGTCTTTGCGGAGGCTTTTCTGCCATCGAATCTTGCCGCTCTTGGCTTCGAGACAGACGAGATCACCGTCCGAGCCAAGTGCGTAGATGAAATTCCCATCAACCGTTGGAGTGGATCGGGCCTTCGGGTAATTCGGTTCCTGATTCGGATTGCCTACGTTGCCGACGCGCGTGGTCCAGATAACTTTTCCATCCTGAGTTGAGAGGGCCTGGACAAACTCGTTATCCATGCCGCGATTGCTCATCAAATAGATTCGCGTTCCAACCACCGATGGCCCGGAAAAGCCGTCTCCTATGTCGTTGACCTGCCAGAGCAATTTCGGCCCCGCTGCCGGCCATTGTTTAAGGAGGCCAGTCTCGCGCGAAATCCCTGTGCGTTCGGGCCCACGCCATTGAGGCCAGTCGGAAATCGACGCAGCCATATTGGCAGGCTTGGTAGCGGACACGGATGAGAAGCACAAACAAAGGGCAGCAAAAGTGTTTAGTAAACGTGTCTTCACCGTCTCCTCCCCCTGATTAAGTGGATTCCCCTCCCTCTGGGAGGGGTTAGTGGAGGGGCGCAGCTACGAGTCGATACCCAAAAAAAAGATCCCGCGCACAAGGTAATTTGCTTTGCTATTTGCCGTAGCTGCGCCCCTCCCCCGGCCCCTCTCAAAGGCATTTATATATTTGATTCACCCCAGCGCAAGCCTTCGGGTTGCTGAGGTGAGTCAACTATATAAGTGCCCTCCCAAAGGGACGGGAGCAAATGTCATTTTCAATCTGACTCGGACATTTATTTCAAACTGCATTAGTACCTGGCATTTCCTATCTGAACGAGATGTAACCCGAACAAGTTTCATCTGGCCTTTTCCACCACAAAGAGGTTCCGCAATTCAGGCTGCATAAACTATGACCACCTCGCCAGCATTCAAGGCATCGACAAAAAGTTGCCGTAGCTTCGGAAAGATTTCGAAAACGCCCTTCATTTCGGTTAAATCCCAACCGCCTGGCGTCGGCCTTGGATATATCTCTGCCGCATTGAATTTTTCGGGAGAGAAGCGCTCCCGCAGTTCGTCAACGGAGATGCTTTCAAGCGCCGCTACAATCTGCCTGATTTCGTCGTGGTCAAATTTGCGGACTGGCCCATAGGATGCTTCAATCGACGTGGGCCTTCCTCCCATGACTAGATTGTAAAGCGGATCGTTTGGATGATGTTCTGGATTGAGCGACGCGTCGCCGGTCAACAAGAAGTGGAGCGCGTGCCAATCCTTTTCCAGGTCAACGCGACTGGGGTCGGCCTGTCTGTCTTGAAGCGCCGACAGCATCTTGGCCGCATTGGCCTGCAAGGTAGAAGGATCGGCGAGCAGCTGAGACATCGCATTCAGGTCGAACCCTGGTATTGAAAAAAGATATTGCCTGGCACCGTCTGGATCATTTTCCAAACGGTCCAACTCGGCTTGCATGAGTTTGCGATAAGTAACCTGGATTCCCATAGAATTTACCCGGTGCGAAATGCAATATTGCCTAACGGTTGAGTTGACCCGGCGGCGCGGTTCAAAGCACCCTGCGCTACACCAGGCTGGTTACGAAACACCCTCCTGCCGTTCGAGGCCCACGATTCGTTGGCGTCGCTTTCGAATTACCAATCAATTCCTGGATAGGAACCCGAGCACCGCCCGCCGGCACACTTCCGGCTGCTCGTTCCACATGTCATGCGTCGCGTTTGGAATTACCAGCCGTTCCCCATTCGACAGTAGTGGCTGAAGTTCACTATCGACGAACTTAAGGATGTTCATGGTCTGCCCACCGCTTATCATCAGCACAGGTGCTTTGATTCGTTTGACATCCTCCCGGCTCAATGGAGGAACGGCGTCGCGCGAGGTCGTCAACGCCTGCCACTCGCGAATGTTGCTCCTCCAGTAATTCCGCTGAGTCTCAGGGACCTGATCGAAGACCCCCGCACCCACGAAATAGTTGAACGTCAATCTCAGCGCCTGCTCTTTCTCACCACGCCGAAACGCGGCCCCCACGGGCTTCCAAACGTTATCCATGAACTCATTGAAAAGCCCCAAACCTTCCGGCTTGTCCTGCGCCCAGCGGAGCACAGGCGGTTCCGCCAGGACTAAGGTGCGAATCATTTCTGGGTGCTTGATAGCGAGGAATAGAGCTGTAAACGCCCCATAAGAGTGGCCCACGATGTGAACGCGTCCGAGTTTGAGCCTTTTGATGAGCGCGGCAAGGTCCTCCGCTTCGATGATGGCTGAATGATCACGCCTCAGGTGCGGGTTATTGTTGGGAAAGTTATAGCGGCGGCTGTACGCGATGACGCGGTAGTTCTGCGAAAACTGCTCTAGCTGCGCCTCCCACATCCGGTAGTCATCCAGTCCTCCATGCACAAAAATAACTGGAATGCCTTTGCCAACGTCCTGGTAGTGCAACTCAACGCTGTTGACTCGCACTTTCTTGAGCCGGTGTTTTGTCTGAGTGGCTTCACCATTCTGCGCTGCTGTTTGAGAAACAAGAGCTGCGCAGAACAGAACAAAGAAAGCAAACCTTAAGATAAAAGTTCGTTTGTTAGGGATTTTGGACAATTAGTTCTCCGGATAGATGAAGACGCCGAACGTTTGAGTTGTCGCGGCGGCGCGAATCAACAACCTCCGCCGGACTAGGTTAGTTGAGAAGCACGCTATCCCGCACTCAACTTGCATCGATTTGTTTGGTGCGGTCTTCAGATCACACACCGTTCATTTGCTAGTGCTTAGTTTCTTCGGTAGTGGCCCAATTTGTAGAGGCGCCCCTCTGTGGACGCCCGGCCTTCTCACGTCGTAGGCAATAAAGCGGGCGCCCACGGAGGGACGCCCCTACAAATTAGCCCACCGCAGTTTCGTTGGCGCGGCATAAGGCACATAGTTGATGGCATCCATCACCCCAATGGTCTTGAAGTATTTATCTATTTGTTCCCTGGGAGTATTCTTACGAAAATCCACAAACTCCTGATCATCACTCCCCATCAAGATGGTAGCTTCGGTGGGGAGGCCGCCCATCAAAACGGCGGCTTTGACGCGCTTATCTATGGCCGAAAGAATCGCGCCCCATTGTGCGCCGGTGCTATGACCGACGTAAGCGATACGATTTGAGTCAACGTCGGAGCGCGCCTGGAGCAAGTCTATCCCACGACGTAAATCAATCACCGTCGCCGCATAGTTATCGCGAACAGCTTCCGGCTTGTCACCTGGTTCGTTCCGACGCCACGGGCCAGGACGAACCCACGGATAGTCAATCAAAAGATCCCGCGCGGGCTGAAAGCCCACGCACACAGGTATTTTGCTTTTCTCTTTGCCGAAGCTGCGCCCCTCCCCCGATCCCTCCCAAAGTGAGGGGAGCAAATGCTACTTTCAATCTGATCTTGATCAGAGCTTCCTTTAGTTTGACGAAGTTTCGACAAGCTAAATAAAGCTTGTCGGACATCAACACCACGGCCGAGGTCCGAGTTGATAGGGCGATGCGATTTCATTCAAAGCCTCGCCGGACCAACCAAGTTGCGAAACACGCTCCAGCCGCGCGCCTTCTACCATTTGTTCCAGGTCTCGGCTCCCCGAAAAGGCTCACCGCTCCCTCATGCGGCCCGCTGCGTCAACGCCGACCCGCGCCTCACCCGCATCAGTCCCCTTAACCGCGAACTGCGCCCGTTCCGGCCCCAGATACCGTTGCTGATCCTGACTCAGTTGCTGCGCAGATTCCGCGTCCGAAGATGTACGACCCGGTCGCGCTCGCCAACGCTCGGCTCGCAACGCCTCGCGGTCGCTGGCGAACAGATAGACGTAGCCGACCAGGAACCACAAGAACGAGACGCCCGTCAGCGTGCACAGGAAGAGGCCCGCCCAGGTTGGCACGCGAAGTATGAGTGCGACTACCGTGGCCCACACCAACACGCTCGTCATCCAAACAGCCGGCCGCAGCGGTGTCGCACGCGTTCGCTCGGCGTCACCGGAAGTGCGGTCGTTGCTGTCGTGCGTCGCCATAGGTCTCCTCCTTTGTCAGCGAGAATATCGCAACCGGCTGCAAGGCCGAAGGTCTGAATTGAGAGCGTCACCACGAAGCTCTAAATCAACAAAGCGAGTTGAGGAAACAAGCCATTGAGGCTCGCGTCCAACGATATGCCCATGTGAGACATGCGTCAGCTGAGGTCTCTTGTTGAGCTTCAGGATCGCCGAGTTGATGAGAATGCCGCAAATGATGATCGCCCCGGCGATGAAAAGTGTCCCACCGAATTCAGCTTCGTACCCGTGCGCCATCAGAAATCCAGGAAATAAACAGAGTGTTGCCAGCAACGCCGCGAATATTCTCATGCCATTCATGAAGACGCTCCGGTTGTTCAATCACATATAGTTAAGAAAACTATTTCCCAATCTTCTCTTTGATCTTGTCTGCCACGGGTCGAGGAAAGATCTGATAAACCCTTTCCACGTCTCGCTCGATGTCCGCGCGAGCCAAATAATTAATTACTTCAAACCGCTTCTTCTCCATGGCGGCAACCTTTACCGCCCCTTCTTCAAGCACAGCGCCCTTTTCCTTGACCGTTACCCAGACATAGAACTTAGGGAAGGCGGTGCCTGATTGCGTCGGGCCATCACGCAGCAGCTGGCATTCCACCATCACAGCCTTCTTCTTCAGGTCCTTGAAATACGACTCAAGGTCGCGCTTGAGGAAAGCATCGAAGTCCTTTTTATCGGGTACATTCGCTCGGATATGTGAATCAGCAATCGCGTCACCCACTGATTGACAGAATGCGGTGCCGGCTCCGAACAGGAGCAGCATAGTTACGAAGATGATCGGGCCTTTCCTCATCGTAATCTCAACCTCGAAGCTGGAAAACGTCTAAGTTAACGCGGCGGCGCGAATTAAATCGACAATCGTCAATTGGAATTCGGCAATGAGTTCACGCTCCCGCCGCTCGCATCCCACGATTTGGCGGCGGTCTTGGCTAAAGGTAAATTCACCTGTCAGACCAAACTCCAAGCCGATTCCCGGCGGGGTCGATATATTCAAACCGTCGCCCGCCAGGAAACGACACGACATCCTTTGCGATCGTCCCACCAGCGTTGATGACACGCTCTCGCGCCGCCTCCAAATCGACAGTGAACAACACTACCAACGTCCCTGCCGGGCGATGAGCTGGAGCCGCGCTGAACCCGGTAGTCGTGCCACTGTCTTTCGTGTCGGAGTAGTCGTCGCCCCAGTCTTGAAATGACCAACCAAAAACTTCTTTGTAGAAACGTTTGACGGTAGCAAACGACTCTGCGGACTGCGCCGGGAACTCGACGTAGTCAATGTGATTCTCTCGGGGATCGGTGTTCATAGATTTGAAAAGTCGAAGGTTAAAGTTGACGCGGCGGCGCGAATCAAAGCACCCTCCGCCGCACCAGGCTCGTTCCGAGAGGCGCTCCCGCCGCCCGCGGCCAACGGTTTGGCGGGCGTCGTCTGCATCGCAGGCTTCTTGCCTTCTGGTTCGAGGAAATACGGGTTTGCCAAAAGACGCTTTGCAAACTCGCCTACTGTGATTCTTGATATTATACAACCATGCGCGAGAGAAACTTCCCCTTTGTCTTTCGTGTGAGAGAACAGTGTCAAGAAGTGCTTATCGAAATCAGTTTGCGCTAAACACAACAATCCCATCGCCCTCACAACAGGATTACGGTCAGATAGAAAGCGCTTGAAGTCACGCTCCGTACCAGCCCACAAGAACTCTTTAGAAAGCTCAAAGAACTCATGCTTGCCTGACCAGCCAACTAGTTCGTAATCAGACAGGACAGCAACAGACCTCAGCTTTGAGATTGGAAGACCGCCCAGCGCTTCCAATTTTAGGCCCTGTCCGAGCGCAGGGATGAAGCTGCCAAAAATCAGAAGAGCCAGACAACAGATTTTAGATTTCATACCAACCTCAATGAAGACGCCCAACGTCAGCAGTTGACCGGGCGCGGCGATTATATTCAACTCTCGAATTAAACAATCAAGTTAAAGAACACGCTTCCCGAGCTCCGGTCCGATTTGTTCGGCGTGTCATTCAAACCGAATACTGCGAAAGATTCGTAGTCTAAACAACAACTCTTTCATTTTGATTTGACCATCTTTAGTACCGTCTCAATCAGAGTTTCACGGTTGCCGCTCGCCCAGGCTTTCCAGATCTCGTCTTCCGAAAGACTGCCCACGCGTCCAACGAGAACGAACGGGGGAATCGCGTGTCCGGGACTTTTCCAACGCGACATTTCAATTAGCGTTGGCAGGGCACGTTCACGCAGTTTTGAGAGAATTGCGGGATTGCGTCTTTCGGTGATGTGGTACAGGGCCCCCGCAGACTTGTTGCGGTCAGTCCATATAATTGAGTCGAGCATTTCAATAAACGGCTTGTCGGAAACCCTGATTCGTTGGTTGGGAAATTGTTGCGCGAAGCCGGCGATTATTCCGAGCGCTCGCATCGAATTGTTTCGCACGGCACTATCCGGATCCCTCATTCCATAGACAAGGTCTGCCACCACATCACCTTTGTTTTCCGCGTAAGCAATGACTTCGGCCGCCAAAGCGCGATGTTCAGCGTCTGCTGATTTGTGCAACACGGCGCGAAGCAGCTTCAAATCTTGCGCGGCGAAAGTGATGAACCTCTCCTGAATGGCACGGGCTTTGGGATAGGAGTACAGAGCATGTCCTTGCGAGTCGTCTTCTCCTGCATCGCCTTTTTCAACCCCTTCCGTGAAGGCATCGTCAAAAGCCTGCCCCGCTTGTACGATTACTCTGGACAAGCGGATCGTGCCCTTTGGCGCAGAACGAAATTGCAGCGAAGGCGCGCCTTTCTCTTTAATTCCAACATAAAGAATGGCCTTGCCAGCCTCGCAGCAAACGAGGTTGAGACGAGCCTGCTGAACGTTTGGCAGAGCCTCTAATCGTCGCCGTGTTTCTTCTTCCCGCGAAGTAAGAAAAGAGTCACCTTCTTTGATTTGGAGCGCCTGTCGCGCTTCCTGTTGGGAGAGGCTGCGCAAACCGTAAAAATCAATAATTCCAATCGAGGGACTCTGACCGTTTATTGAACCGAACGATAATAAAAGCAGACAAATGAGCAAAAGTGTCTTCATCATTTATTAATAAACGAAAAGTTGAGAAGGAGCCTATCCGTCTCGACTCTATCAGCCAAATTCCGCAGTATCATGTTAGTAAACCGAAGAGCGCCCAACGTTGGAGCTGACGCGGTGGCGCGAATCAAAACACCCTTCGCCGGAACAAGACAGTTGAGAAACAAGCTATCGAGCCTCGCGTCCACTTTGTTAGATCGCGCTGATCAACGGAACATAAATTCGCCAAAAACCAAACGCTACGAAGACTGCTGCGCTCGCAGAAGGCGGCGTACTCTCGGGTGATTTCAACCGGTCCTTAACCCAAACAACCCAGGGATCATCAGCAGCGTGTAATTGCTCATTGGTTGGAGCAAGCGCATACCAGCGAATCGTAAGCTTGCCGTCTATTCTCTTTAGGAATAAGAGAAACTCGGAGCCCCGAGCGTACTCATAAGCGCTACAAGAACCGCCACGCCCGCCGGGACGAACAAAATCATATGGGACGGGCTGATCATTGAAATCGTCTCTTGCGGTTAGGTAGCCGTTAAGGATTATTGTTGATGGAACATTTTCGCCTTTTAGGATTTCCTTAACCTCAAACTCTATTGCCGCATCACCGGGTTCATTCAACTGTCTGAAATCGCCGGCTGGCGCTTTGACGTAATCGACGGCTGCCGCCCGGACGATCATTTCTGCGCGCGAAACCATGGCCGTAGAAGAAGGGCGAGGAGCACGACATGCTAGAACGGTTGAAGGGAACACAAATACAGGACCGGGTAGAATCAGCGAAAGGGTAAGACAAATTGTTTTCGTGTTCATAAACTCACTTTTTACCTGAAGCAATCTAACGTTTCGAGTTCACGTCATAACTGTCGCGAACAGGGAAAGGAGTATGAGAGCCTTCATAATGTAGAGCCGTCACGTCGAAGTTGACGCGGCGGGGCGATTCCAAGCACGCTTGGCCGCATCAAGCTAGTTGCAAAACACGCTTCGCCGCTCCGGTCCAAAGAGTTGTTATGCGCAACCCGAGCGAAAGCCTCAGCGGTGCTCGATGTCCTGACCAAAGACGATGCCCACACCATTGAGATCGCTCAAACCAAACTCGCGGACGCCATACGGTTGGTTGGTAGGCTCTTTGGCGACGTTGGCCCCTCGATCGACGATCTCTTTGTAGTAGGCGTCGACGTCTTTCACCCACTGAAACAAGTGGATGCCACTGGGATTCCGATCGTCTTTAACGAAGTGAATCGCTGAGTTGTCTCGCCAGACGACCGCATATCTGTCATCGCCGAAGTCCCATGTAAACCCCAGCACATCACGATAGAACGCTGCCGTCCCCACGACGTCTGGTACGTGCAGCACGGGCGCACCTTGAACAAATTGCCTCGGATTAGAAGAAGGTAGCTCAGGCATAGGACACTCCTAACGTAATCAAAGTCGGCTCACAATAACTCGACAACGGCCCCGCCGCGCCTATCGGCTTGCGTGCCGCATAACGGCGCAGTTGACGCGGCGGCGCGTACTAACGCAACCTTCGAGGTACCAAGCTAGTTACGAAACACGCTCCCGCCGCTCGCGTCCAACGCCTTATGCGTCGGACTCAATTGCTTTTTTCGGTCTCGAGTTCCCAAATCGTCCCATCTGCAAACCACACCTTATCGATCCCCATAGTAATGGTATAAGCTCCCTCGGGTTCATTCTCGTTGAAGAGCGGTTGTAACAATTTGCGTGCTGAGATCGTCGAGAACTCACTCGGACACCAATATCCGACGCACTTCTCGCGCGGCCATGACTGCCCTGGCGAGATCCTTACACCGCCAACCAGACTTTTGTTCGAGTACTTTAGCAAGAGCTTCTCTGGTTCGCTTTGCCTATAGACAAAAAACGTTGACCTTATTCTAACGACGGTCTTGTCCGATCGATTCCGTAAGCGCCATTCGTGAACGAAGATGCCATCATTGACAGTGCTGGCAAGAGCTCCATCCACAACTAATTTAAGAACCTCAACAGGCATGCTTTCGTGCTGCTCACCCGCGTAAGGTTGAAAGCTCAATCTTAAAGCTTGAGGAGGCACCCAGCTGTGAACTTGTACACTGCTGCCAGCAAGCAGACTGCCTAAAATGGCAAGCTTGATCGCAATGGTCGCAAACCTTTGAGTCATGACTGAAACTCCTGGAGGATCTAAATTCTTGACCACAATATTTCACGCGACGAGGTGATTGCTGTTCCGAAATTGGTTATGCGCATGACGTAGGTATTATGCCTACCGAGTACGCCTAAGTACGCTATGCGGCGGATTATACCTCCTCTCGCATAAAGTGCTTCAGAAAGTTTTACCCATCCAAAGGGCCAGAGCGCCTTAATACCTGTTAATTTTGACAGGACACGCCAGCGCCGCGCGGCCTTACCTTGAGCTGCAATCGGTCGCATAAGACTTACGTTCTACGATCCGTTCCGCCCCAAGCCTTACGCCTCGCAGAACACATCACACCTGGCCATTGCCAGCATGAGCGACGCTCGGGTCATCAACCTGTTTACGACCGGGGATGTATGTCTCGTCAAAGATGATTTCGCCCAACAGAAGAGGTCAGTGATTATGAAGCGGTTAGTGATCTTTGCTGTTTTTGTGCTCATGGGAATGGGCATCGTTTTTGGCAGCCGTCCTGAACCGCTGCGACGCCAGCCGGTGGTTCCGCGCATCTCTGACGTAGATGATCCCTTTGCGCCCAACGATATCTCGCGCCCCAAGCCTGCAATAAACTCGTTCATGCAGGAAGCCCGGCAAGCGCAACAGCCGAACGCCGATCCCAACGGTGAGTTTAGGACGTATGCCAACGAACCAGTCGTACCCGGGGAATATAACGGCGACGTGCGCCACCTGCCGCAGGTTCAAGCGAAAGAAATGGTCGAACTTGAATTGCGTGCACCCGCCAGTACCAGGAAGCGTCCGGCAGCTTCAATGGGCGCCGAAGCGGCCCCCGACATCTCCAACAATGTCTCAACCGACGCGATGCCCAGCCCGCTGCAATCGTTTGCCGGAATGAGCTTCAGTGATGAGTGCAACGGCCTCCGGTGCGGAGCCGGACAACCTCCTGACGTAAATGGCGACGTCGGAATGAATCATTACATCGAAGCGGTCAATTACGGGATTGCCATTTATAACAAGTCAGGGACCCGTTTGGCCGCCTTCACGGAAGGCTCTTTGTGGAGAAACGCCTCGACTGGAACACCTTGCGATGCCCAGGCTCATGGCGACCCGGTCGTTGTTTACGATCAATTTGCCGATCGATGGATCATCAGCCATTTTGCTTTTGGGTTCGATTCTATCGGTTATCCGGCAGGTCCTTTTTACGAATGCTTAGCCGTTTCGAAAACGAGTGATCCGGTCGCGGGCGGCTGGTGGTTTTATCCGTTAAGGGTCGACACCGGCGCGCCTGGTCAACCGCCAGCGAACACCATGGGCGATTACCCGAAGTTTGGTAACTGGAATGACGGCTGCCTTTATATGTCCGCGAACGGATTTATCCTTCCCAGTTTTCAGTTCAACGGAACGTTGTTCGCCTCGATGAATAAGGCCGACATGTATAGTGGTCAGCCGCTGACGTCCTCGATAGGCTTTATCGCTAATAGCGGAAGTCCATCCAGTCTGCTTCCAGCTAATATCTCGGGCGCGAAAAACAGCAATTCAATACCGGCACCCGGCACACCTAATTATTTCGTCTCGCAATCGATGGACAGCTTTTCCTGGGAAGTCAGGAAGTTCACTCCCGGCAATTCGCCGAAGATTTGCGGCGCCGGCGGAACCTTGAGCGCACCGGTAAAGGTCGGCCAGACCCCTTTCGATCCGCCCAACGACGTCCCACAGCCTAACGCCAGCGGCGTGCAATCGATTGGAGAACGCCTGATGCAGAAGGCCCAATATCGAAAGGTGGGACTGGTTGAATCGTTGTGGGTCACGCACAGTGCCCAGGCTTCATCGAACTCCACCGTGCGTCCGCAATGGGCGCAGATCGATGTGACTGGTGGATTAATCAGACCTACGGCGGTGCAACAGCAGATTTATGCTCCTGATACAACCTTGAATCGTTGGCTCCCGAGTATCGCTGCCGATCATGACGGCAACATGGCGATCGGCTACAGCACTTCGAATGCGTCCGTCTTTCCCAGCATTGCTTACTCCGGCAGGCTGGCGACCGATCCGTTAAATCAGTTGTCACAGGGAGAAGTGCAACTGGTGGCGGGCGGCGGTTCACAACGGAACACCTGCGGTGGCGCCGGCCCGTGTGACCGTTGGGGTGACTACAGCGCGATGAGCATTGATCCGACCGACGACTGTACTTTCTGGTACGTGAATCAATACTACTCGAGCCAGGCCAACGGCGACTCCGGAAACTGGTCAACCAGAATCGGAGCATTCAAGTTTCCGTCGTGTGGAGCAACTATCACCCTGCGGATCCTCACTATTAGCTCGGTTAACCCGAGCAACGGCGCCGCGATTACCGTCAGTCCGGATGACACCGACGATGCGGGCAATGGCACCACTCAATTTCAAAGAATCTATAACAACGGTGTGACCGTCAGCCTCACAGCGCCGGGCGTCGTCAGTGGTAACAATTTCCAAAAGTGGCAGCGTGATGGTGTTGACCTGACCACGAGTGCATCAACGACGGTGGTGATGGACGCCAGTCACACCATGACGGCCGTGTACGTTACACCCACGACGCGAACGCTCACCGTGGCGTCGGCAAATCCGGGCAGCGGCGTCAGCATCAATGCCAACCCCAACGACAACAGTAATCAGGGCGGGGGCGCCAGCCAATTTACTCGCACCTACAACAACAATACGGTGGTGAATTTGACGGCGCCCGCTACCGCCGGTGGCAATAATTTTCAAAAGTGGCAGCGTGACGGCGCGGACTTTGCGGCGACGGCTGCAACTTCGGTAACGATGGACGGCAATCACACGTTGACCGCTGTCTATATTGCGCCTGCGCCGGTGCAGATAACGGTTCAAACAAGTCCCGCCGGGCGAAGTTTTACGGTTGATGGTACGTCATACACTGCGACGCAAACTTTCACCTGGACGCCTGGTTCAAATCACACACTCGCCACTACCTCTCCGCAGAGCGGCACCACCGGCACTCAATACGCCTGGAGTAATTGGAGCGACGATGGCGCGATCAGTCATACGGTTTCGCCAAACGTAGCCACCACGTACACCGCCAACTTTACGACGCAATATCTTTTGACAATGATCCCTGGACCAGGTGGCATTGTGCGCCCGGCGACGGGGTTCTATGACAGCGGACAGGCGGTGAATATTTCGGTCACACCGGCGGCGAACTTCAGCTTTAATGGCTGGACCGGAACAGGGTCAGGATCTTTTACCGGGATCTTCAAGAGCGCCACTGTCACTATGGATGGCCCAATAACAGAGACCGCTGCCTTCGGTGGGAAAGACACGACGGTGCAATTCGGCGCGACCAGTTACAGCGCCAGCGAATCGGACGGATCAGTTACGGTGACCGTGACTCGGGTCGGGGACCCCAACAGCGCCCCACTCGTCGCCTATGTCACCAGCGACGGCACGGCGAAAGAGGGCCGGGACTATGTCTCTTCTCAGGGAATATTGACGTTCGCGAAGGGCGAGATGAGCAAGACGTTCACCGTGTTGATAATCGATAACGGCTTTGTCGATTCGACCCGTACGGTAAATCTCAATCTGGTGAACGTTGCTTCAGCGTTTCTGGGAGATTCAATCGCTGCGGTTTTGACCATCAACGACAACGATGCGGGCAAAGGTCCTACGAATCCGGTAGACACTCCGCGATCGTTCGTACAGTTCAACTATTTTGATTTTCTGGGGCGCGACCCTGACGCGAGCGGTTGGGATTTCTGGACCAACGAAATCACTAAATGCGGCACCAACATCTCATGCACGGAAGTCGCGCGCGTCAACACCTCCGGCGCTTTCTTCCTGTCGATTGAATTTCAGCAAACCGGATATCTAATCGAACGGGTCTATAAGGTGGCGTATGGAGATGCCACCGCCAATTCGGGGACGGGCGGTCCCCACCAGCTGCCTGTGCCGGTGCTACGCTTTGCCGATTTCATTCGTGACAGCGATCTAATTCAGCGAAATCTCATTGTCCTGCAACCAGGTTGGGAACAACTGCTGGAGAATAACAAAAAGGTCTACCTGGACTTGTTTGTGCGGACCACCCGTTTCACCCAGGCATATTCCCCGGACCTGTCGGTGGCGGATTTCGTAGATCAACTGAATCACAATGCGGGCAATGTATTGTCGGCCAGCGAACGCACGACTGCTATTAATCGTTTCGGGACCAACCCCGTCGATTCAAACAATTTCACTGCGCGCGCAAATACAATCAGGCAGATTGCGGAAGACACGGACATGGTTGCGGCCGAACAGAATCGCGCGTTTGTATTGATGCAGTATTTCGGTTACTTGCGGCGCAATCCTGACGATGCTCCGGAGGCGACGCGCGACTACTCAGGATATGACTTTTGGCTGACCAAGCTGAATCAATTCAAAGGCGATTTCGTCACCGCGGAACTGGTCAAGGCTTTTATTACGTCCGCCGAATACCGACAACGTTTCGGCCCGTGACAACCTGTCTGAGCGGGGCAACTCATTTTCGCCCGGGGCCAAAGTAGGCTCGGTGAAGTAGTGTTTTCCTTTTCAGTTGTTCCTTGCGCTTTGCATTTGTGAGGGCGATTATGATGGACGAACCCCAGGCACAAAGAGAGTAACCGGCGCTCGTCGAACATTAGACGTGAACCTTCAACGAGCTGCGGAGCAGCGGTCAGAGTTAAGCCCAGGGCGAGGCTTTGCGAGCCTTGGGTCAGCCCAGCCAAGGTGATCGAGCCCCGAAGGGGTGCCAGATCTACGCAATGAATATCCCCAGGTTGAAAATTAGGATTCGGAGGGAATGGCGACCAGTAGTCTTGCACCCCTGGCGAGTCTGTCGGAGAAAGCCGTTTCTCTGTGCCTCTGTGAAAATCTCTGTGTCTCTGTGGTGAAATTACTCGAGAAAACACTCACCACAGAGGCACAGAGATCGTACAGAGGCACGGAGATCAATTTCTCCGACAGACTCTGGCGGGGTGCGGTCATGACTAATGACTTTTCCGGTGGTCTCCGCGGACTCCGACCACCGGCTACTTTCTATTGAACCCTTCGGGTTGCGCCTCGGTCAGTCAACTATATTGTTGCCCTCGCAAAGCCTCGCCCTGGGCTTAACTCTGACCGCTGCTCCGCAGCTCGTTGAAGGTTCACGTCTAAAATCGAGTGGTCGCGATCAGATCGAAACGACGGTACCGGCTCCCCGCTGCCCTACGCCCCCGGGACGACTTCTCTTGCCCCTTATGTGCGTCAAGTATGTGAATTCCTTTGCGTGAGTGACTTGTCTTGAAAAGCTACTGTTTACGCAGACATGCCGCGACGAAAAGAACGTGCATGGTCAAGCCAGGACACTACCCTCCGCGACGCGGACTTGCTAACGGGGCGCGGTCAGGTGCGGTGCAGGGTTCCGCAGTAGTCGCGATGAAACGCCAGGAGCTCCGCCACCGGGAGCGGGCGCGAGAAGTAGAAGCCCTGGGCCGCCTGCACCTTCGCCGCGCACAGGACCTCGAGCTGGTACTCGGTCTCCACTCCCTCGGCGATCACCTGGAGAGGTGTGGACTCCAGCAGCACCTTCACTGTTCCGAGCCATGCGGGAGCGGGGCGTTCCGGGCCGATCTGATCGATCAGCGACTTGTCGAGTTTGATTGCAGAGAAGTTGGCTCGTGCCAGCACCGCCAGGTTGGCCGCGCCGGCGAACGTGACGTCATCCAGGGCGACTCTGGTGCCCATACTGATTGATCGATTGATCGCTTCGACCCCAAGAAGGTCGGGCAAGCCGCGCTCGGTAACCTCGAGGATGAGCTGGCCCGCCTGTTCCGCCAAACCGGATTTGCCCGCAACGTATGCCATCCCCCCGCGCCCGAGAATCTCCGGCGGGGCGTTGATGGCGACCCGGACGTCCGGGTTGGCGCGGAGCCAGTCGGTCAGCTCAGCGGCGATCCTATCCAGCACCCAGTAGGTGAGCATCCCGGACAGCGGCGTGTTCTCGGCGATCGGGATAAAGTCGCCCGGCGGGACGACGCCGCTCGGCCGGCGCCAGCGGATCAGCGCTTCCGCGCCGACACATCGACCGTCGGCGAGGGAGATCGTGGGGAGGTATTCCAGGAAGAACTCGTCCCGGATCAGGCCCTCGCGGATGGCGTCTTGGTCGATCATGGTTCAGGAAATATTTGGAGGCTAGCCAGGCGACTATGGACAAGACTCTCACGGAAACGACGGGCCTGCAACCATTGCCAGAATATCTTCAACTTCAGCGTTGCCTCAAAAGTACTCTCTCATTCACACCGGGCTTGAGCCCGGTGATCGACGCTTGCCGCAGCCCCAAGGAACCACGGCTTTGCTGCAAAAGTCATTTTCAACGTCCGCGAAGCGGACTGAATGGAAATAGCCCGGCGCCTTCAGAGACTGTGTCAAAACTCTGTAGGGGCGTCTCTCCGTGGGCGCCCTCGTCACTGGAATTGCGAAACATTCCTGCAAACGCAAGCGGGGCGCCCACGGAGAGACGCCCCTACACAGGGTTTTGACACAGCCTCTTCATTGGTGGGTTTGTGATGGAAAGATATATGCAGTCCGTGAAACGGATGCCTGAGTCAAAACGCAATCCGCCGAGCGCCAGCGGCGCTAAATGTAATAGCCTGGGGCAACGCCCCAGGTGAGTGTCAAGCGAGATTTAGACAGCGCTGAAGGCGCGAAATAGAATTATTAAAGGAAGACACTACTGATTAGTAGCGCTGACGTTATTTCGCGCTTTCAGCGCTTGGATCCTGCAACTACCTCAACCTGGGCCGCTGGCCCAGGCTATTACATTTCGCGCCGTTGGCGCTGGAACTCCGAGTTTTGACACAGCCTCTTCAGCGCTGGGTGACGCGCGATTTGAACAAGAGTCCGTGAAGCGGACGACTAAAAGACGCAATTTCCAAAAGACTTTAACTCAGCCGTCCGCTTCACGGACTGACTCTTAACTACTGGACGACGAGTGAGCACCCGTTGCGCGCCCTCCGCCGAAGCCGTTACTTAGATTGCGTTTTAGAAAGATGCGCAGCGAGTTCCGGCGGTGTCTTGCACAGAATGTCGACGCCGGCCTCAAGGAGCTCTTGCGCGGAGCCATAGCCCCAGAGCACTCCAATCGATCGCACCCCATTGGCCCTGGCCGCCCGCACGTCGGCCGCTCGGTCGCCAATCATTACCGCCGCCTGCGCATTCACACCCTCGCTCGCCAGCACGTAGGCCACCAGGTCTGCTTTGTCCTCGCGGCGGCCGTCGAGCTCCGCGCCGTACACCTGCCCAAAGTGTTGATCGAGCCCGAAGTGCTGCACAATGCGTTTGGCATACACGGCCGGCTTCGACGTCGCCACGTACATCGCCATCGCCGCCTTTTGGGCATGCTCCAGCATCGCCGGTACCCCTGAGTACAACTGATTTTCATAGAGTCCCGTGGCGGCAAATCGCTGCCGATACAATCCGATGGCTTCCTCGATCCGAGAAGCCTCCGAGGTGTCGAGCAAACTCGCGAATGTGCCTCGCAGCGGAGGCCCGATGAAGGTGGCCAGGACGTCGTCGTCTGGACACGAGACTCCAAGTTGATCGAGGGCGAATCGAAGAGATCCCACGATGCCGGGTTTCGGATCGGTGAGCGTACCATCGAGGTCGAACAGCAACGCGTCTGCAATCAATCGCTCTCGCCTCCGTCGGCAAGCAATCTAACGCCGGAGTTGACCGACGCCGTGAAATTCAATCAAGCATGCCTGACGAATCATTTTACGAAATACTCCCCTGCCCCTCGCGTTCCAAACGATTTGTTTGATCCGTCGCTCTTGTGAAAAACAGTTCTTATCCCTTACGTCGCCTTGCAAGTGCCACGAAACCGATACCCAAAACCATAATTGCGGGAGCCATCCAGGGCATTCTCAGGTCAGCCACCCTATGCAGATTAAGAATAGCTACAGCAACGGCGGCAATCAGAAGCGCGATTCCAACTGCACGGACAATGGAAGGACTCATTTGTCACCTTCATGTCTGGACTTTAGAAGAGCACCCTACTTCTAGAGCAAAGTGCAGAATGGGTCAAGGCTTCGCCTGCTCAAAGTAGCCATCCGACGAGTTGGGTTCCGTCCTGGTGACAGAGTCAGTACCATCCGCGTCAGCGGATGGGTTAAGGAAGCCCATAGACGACCATGATCCCACCTGCTGACGCAGATGGTACTGACTTCAGTCCAAAATCGGATTCCAACCGTTGAGGTCGCAGTTTCGGATTACCGCTTGGCGAAATCGCGCATGTACGGCGGGATGTTGGTCGCGACGACGCGTAGCTCGTCTGGCGTCAGCGGGAGTCTTTGAAACGCGGCCCAGCCCGCCTTCGGGTACGCGAGAGGGCTAGCAGCCGCGTCCGAACCGTACAGGACACGTTCGACGCCGATTTCGCGAATGCGCGCTGCGATCTTCTGCAGGTCATCGGGCGACATATTAGGTCGCACCACTACGGTCGCATCGAACCAAACGTTCTTCATGCGGGCATCATGCTTCGCGATTGCATCCGTGAACACACCGAGTGCCGAGTCGGTCTCCGAATTGTAACCACCCGCTCCCGCCAAATGCGCAATCTGCACCGGCACGTTTGGCGCCGCCGCGAGCAGCTGGTTCAGGAACACCCGGGCCTCATCCGCACCGTATTTCCGTTGGTTGTCGATCGACGTGCGCATGTGCACTACGATTGGCATGCGATATCTGTTCGCCGCCTCGAAGACCTTCTTCACCTTTGTTACATCATTCGGATTGTCCAGATCGACGTCGGAATTCCCGAAATGCAGCTTCAGACCATAATGCAGCTGCGGATCTTTGCGGCAGCGCGCCAGCTCCTCGAGCGCGTACGGTTTGAGCGGGTTGAAGCTGCAGAACGCGCGCAGACGGTCCGGGTACTGCGCCACCTGCTGCGCAAGCCAGTCGTTCTCGGCCTTCACGTGCTCGTATTCGTTTGCGACTGGCGCGCGACTGGCTTTGCCCCAGGTGTATGCCATTGACAGAACGAGTGCGCGCTGAATGCCGGCTGAATCGAGAAGTGCAACCAGGTCGCGCGCGCTGATGCCCGGCGAATTTGGATTACCTGTTACGAGGGCGGCGCCGGCCGGACTCAAAAGGTGCTGGTGCGAGTCGATGACCGGCGCCGGCGTCGACTGCGTCGCCGGAAGGATCGACGGAATCAAAAGGATTGTGCAGAGAACGAATCGCATACGTGACGATAGTCGTGTGCAAGCAATGGGTGGCGACAGTTAACTTTGCGCTTCAGCAGCTCGCCCATTTGAGTTGACGTGAGCGGTTTACCACGAACCTATGAAATCAACAAGGTTTGACGCTATCGAAAACTCGCGTCCAGCGATTTCAAAAATCGTCTTCGCGGCGTCAATACTGGCGCATAAAGCACTAGGACAAGGACGGGCGTGACCCAAGCGACGTTAACAAACTCCCTACCAGGAATGTGATAAGTGGCCGATGGCAGGCTCATGACGCAACGGAGAAATGAAACCATACTATGTGAGTCGACGCGGTGGCGGGAATTCATTCAAGCATTGCCGGACCAATCAATCCCGACACATCGGGAACGCTTCCGCCGCTCGCGTCCAACCATTTGTTAAGCCGCACCGTGCGAGTGTCTCAAGGTCTCCGGACGAGTTACCTACGTGTCCAACTAGACGATTGTTTCTTCAGGTCTCTACCGTCGGTTGCGCTCCAATTTAAGCCAATTGATTTTCCGTCGGCTGAAGCTGTCAGCGTGAAAGTTCCTTCATGTTGCCCGTCTGAGTCATGCCACGCGCCTTCGTATGTGCGCTCGCCGGTTTTACTGAAACTAAAATTACCCCTCCCGCTCCCGAAGGTAGCTGAATAGGTGCCGGAGTAAGAACCACCGTCTTCACTTATATTGACTTCGCCCCAATCACAACCGTTCCATGAACCAGCGAGGCTGGCGGAGGCGCCGTCATGGAGGCGCGCCAATTCATTCAAGGGGAGGAGGTCATTCAGCTCTTTCTTATCATCTTCGAGTTCCCGAACCTTCGCCCGGACATTGGCGCGATTAGTAGTCTGCGCGCCCATGGACGCAGCTAGTTGGGTCAACGAAAGGATCAATCCAAACAACAGGCAGATTAGCGGCGGGCTTAGAAGATATCGTCTAAAGTTTTTCACGGCGGTTCTCCTTTCAATCGTATATGGCTAAATTCCAGAAAGACTGACAGGCACTCTGCATGAGCGCTTTCAGATTCTCGCCGGCGCCAGTCATTCAATTGAACGTGGTCAGCAGGTTTGACTTGCAAGGGCCTTGCCCGAAAAGTCGATTCTGGTTAGAACAAGTCGCGTACTAGCTGGGAGCGCGGACGTCCTCGTCCGCATTGAGCGCAAAGCGCGAACGGTTTCGGTGACTATTTATTGATAAACGATTAGCGTCGTACCACAAACAGTGCGGACGGGGACGTCCGCGCTTTTCCCTGCCTTTTGAGAGTACCGAGCGGTTCAGTTGACGCAGGTGGAGCGTCAGCACGACCCTCTAATATCAACCAAGCCAGTTGAGAACAAGCTATCGAGCGTCGCATCCAACTATTTTGTCGGTGGGGCCTCGCCCGGCCCTCGGGCTTCTCCAGCCCCACGTATTCAACGTGAATAAAATGGTGCCGACGAGGAACCACCAATCCCAGATTCCGATGATAGCGAAATGAAACCGACCAGCCGCGAGCAGATAGCCCGTCTGAACCAGGGCGCCCGCCAACCGGAGCAGCAGGAGCGTCGTGCCAATACATGCAACCGTGTAGATAAGACGCCGCGCCGCGCCCCGGCCCCAGGACATTACGGGAGCCAGAGCCACCGGTACCGCGATAACACACATGGCGGCTACCACCACATCGAAAGTCCATTTCCAGGGGGTCGCGAACGCAACGGGCGCCCCCTCATCCAACAGCGGATACCAACCGGCTGCCCAGATAATGTGGAAGACCGCAAACACCGCTGCCCAAAGTGCCGCGGCGTAGGCCACCCAAATCCCAATGGTGTTTCGCGAGGCAATCACAGCAACATCGTCCGACCCCTCCCAACGTTGGAGTTGACGCGGCGGCCCGCAATCAAGGCTCCCTTTCGCCGCACCAAGCTATTTGAGAAACACGCTACCGCCGCTCCTCGGTTGGGATGTCGACTTCGTCTATCGTCGACAGGACCTCTTCATTGATATTTGCGAGGGTCACAATTCGATTAGCCTGTTTACTGATCGTCATCTCAAACAAGTTGCGCGCCGTGCGCGCGTTGCCGAACGACTCGTCGCGCGCGAGACTGAGAAGCTTCAACAAGTCCAGGAGTCTCTGTTCGGCGTCTGGCGTCAATTTAAAGGAAGCTTTGCCGCAAAAGCCTTTGAAGATTTCAACCAACTGTTCGGGAGTGTAGTCCTCAAAGATTAGGAACTTGTTGAAACGAGAGCGAAGCCCCGGATTGGATGAAATGAAATCTTCCATTTTCTCTGTGTAGCCCGCCACGATGACCACGAAATCATGCCGGTGGTCTTCCATCAACTTGAGCAGTGTTTCGACGGCTTCCTGACCAAAGTCATTTCCGCGTCCTTCGGCATTAAGGGCATAGGCTTCGTCAATAAAGAGCACTCCGCCGAGGGCCTGGCTCACTACTTCTTTGACCTTTAGCGCCGTCTGTCCGACGTAACCGGCGACCAGATCGCCGCGATCACTTTCGATCAAGTGGCCGCGACTGAGAATCTGTAACGATCGATAGACCTGAGCCAGCAACCGGGCGATGGTCGTCTTGCCGGTCCCGGGATTCCCATAAAAAACCAGATGGCGCGAAATAGGAAGCGCGGGCATGCCCTTTTCTTCGCGCATCTTTTGCACCTTGAGAAAATTGATCAGTTGGCGGACGTCCTCCTTGACGCGACGCAGGCCGACGAGCGCGTCCAACTCTTTCAGCAAATCCTCCAGGGGACGAGGCGGATCGTCTTCAACCGGCGATGTTTCTTTGGTGATCTCGTCGGATGCGGGCGCCTTGTCTTCCGCGCTGGAAGAATCGCCACCATGGGGATAGATCGTCTTTTTGAATTGGAGCAGTGCGGCCGCTTCGGCAGTGGTTACCGTTCCGTCAGACTTGATCACCAGATTGGCGAACTGAAAGAGGGCATGGCGCGTCCGGTCTGCATAATTGAATCCATACCTGCGGTCGTATTCTTCGAGATAGGAGATAACAACCGGCTCGCGGTCGAGGCGTTGAGAAATATTCGGTTCGAACGACTGCGGCGCGGGAAGAGGAAAGGCATTCTCTTCGAACTCGAGATCGAACCAGCCACAAATGGTTTCAAAATAACTTTGCTTTTCCTCTATTGAGCAATTGCGGACGTCTACGAATTGCCTGGCGACGGAAAGCAGTTGATTATCGAGCACCATTTTCCCATCAGGTGGACGGTCCGCGCCGCGCCACACGTTACGAATGCTCATGTCGAGCGGCGTCCGCAAATCTGCGAAGGTCTTTTTGAGCGACGCGATCAGGCGCGGGTTGTTCGGAAGGAGAGACACCGATATTTTCCAATCTAAACCGGCGGGTCGAACTTCGAGCGGCGATTATAACACCCAACAGAGGCTGCCGCTTTTACCTAATTCGAACGCCAGGCTTAGTGCATCTTCAATGGCCCACCCTTTGGTTCAGACTCCAGGTCCGGGCGACTGGAATCCTGCACGACCTCGTGAACTTCCAATTTGTTCGCGCCCGCGAAGGCCTCTTTTGGCAGGGTGCCGGACTGGGCATGACCTTTCACAAATTCATCAGACCTCACCCAGTTGAGGAAATCTTCACGGCTATTCCAAAGGGTGAAGACTACGTACGGGTCACCTTCGTTGACCGGGCGCAGCACCTGGTTGGAGATGAAACCGGGCATGCCGTCGACCAAACCCGCCCGTGCCCGGAACCTTTCTTCGAAAGCGTCAGCGTACTCCGGCGTGACATAAATACGATTGGCGACAGTTATCATTACGTGTTCTCCTCCGGTGATCGAACATGGACAGGATTAAAAGGATTTACAAGATTAGAGGATAACGGCTTTGCTGAAAAACTCAATCCAAAGTTGAATGGGGCGGCTTAACATGAGAGCGCAAACGATCTCGTCCGCAAACGCCTGCGCAGTACGCGCAAGCTTTAAGAGATAAAGGAGACCAGATTACTGTTCGCGCTGCGCGCTCAATGCGAGCGAGGGCGCCCGCGCTCCCAGTATTTCGTATTCCGCCCTCAAATGATGAGATCTTCAAATTAACCTCGCCAGCCAAACCACCAATCGGCATAGCATCTCACCGACGCGGGAATAGAAATTTTGTAACTTCCAGACTCCCGTGAAAAAATCGCTTGACCCTGGAACCAGTTCCAACGTTTAGAATCCCTGGAGAGATGAAGATGGTTGTCGATAAAAGTTCTTTAGGCGCGGGCGAGTTAGCCAGATGCGCAGGTGTGAGTACGGACACTCTGCGCCATTACGAACGCAAGGGAGTGTTAGCCCGGCCGCTCCGTGGCGCCAACGGCTATCGTCAGTATTCGCCGAGCGCTCTTGAACGGGTGCAACTCGTTCGGCGCGCGCTCGCTGTAGGCTTCACGCTCGATGAGTTGGCGAAAGTCCTGCGGGTCCGCGATCAGGGTGGCGTGCCATGTGGAGAGGTTCGCGCTCTGGCAGCGGCTAAGCTTGCAGAGGTTGAAACTCGTTTGCGCGACCTCAGCAACTTACGAAAGGAACTACGAACTGTGCTTAAGACCTGGGACACGCGATTAGCCCAACGCGGGCCCGGACAGCGCGCCCATCTTCTCGAATCGCTCGGCGCCGGCAACCATCGGGAAGCCTGGAATCATCGCCGAGTATCGGAAGTTAATTTGGTCAGGAACAAAAACAGAGGGAGATCAAAATGAAATTAGACTTTTACCTTGTGGTTGCTGTTGGCATCTTGAGCGCATTTCCCGTCGTCAATGCCCAGCAACAATCGTCCCCGCCAGCTTCGCCCATGCCCGGCATGAGTGGCATGCAGGAACAGAAGATGAACGAGCGGGGCGATCAAGTGATGGGTTTTGATCACATGAAAACGACTCATCACTTTCGCTTGTTCGCGAACGGAGGATCGATTGAAGTTGCGGCTAACTCACCTCAGGATGTCGACAGCCGTGATCAAATCAGGATGCATCTCGGTCATATCGCAAAGATGTTTGCCGAGGGTAACTTCAACGCGCCTATGCTGATCCACGACCAGACCCCGCCCGGCGTACCCGCCATGAAAACACTAAAGAGTGATATTCAGTACAAGTTCGAAGAGACTGAGCAAGGCGCGCGGGTTCGCATAACTACGCTTAACCCTGAGGCCCTGAAGGCGATTCACGAGTTTCTCAGGTTTCAGATCAAGGAACACAAGACCGGGAATTCTTTGCAGGTGGGGCAATAAGACTCCCATCAATTCAATCGCTTCGGTTTCGATGCCGTCGTGAAAGCCAGCCGCGGAGCGGCAATAGACCTGTAACCCTTGGCGTAAGCCTTGGGACTAGTCAACCACAGAAACGGAGCCCCGGAGGGGCGAAACATAATCGTCCTTGTCTCGCCGCTCCGCGGCTCCTTCTATCAATCATGACCCTCAACCCACGGCTCACGCCGTGGGCTACAGATCTTCCGCCGCTCCGCGGCTCTAACCGGTCACTGAACTCCCACAACCCTCAAATGTCTTTCACTCGTCGAATACTCTCTATGGCAGGGGGTTCAAATCGGGGTGCCCCACCACGGTAGTCTTCCCCGTCAGGTCATCAAACACCTCATACATAAATCGGCCGCGAGCCCGAACACCCCAGAGCGGCGTTGTCCGAAATTCGGCAATGGTTTCCACTCGGCCGGTCAGAGAATCTCCCGGAAGAGCCACATCGGATCGTTTGAAATCGATCAGCCCAAATCCACCCGGCGGTAGAGTTATCTGGCGAGTTTCGGAAACCGCATTACCAGCCGCATCCAGGAGTCTGACCTGTACCAGCGTTGGTTCACCATCGAATTCACGGTTTGGACGGAGAGTTAAGAACTTCAGGCGGAGCGTTTGCTCTCGAGCTATTCCGGGCATCGATTGAAAAAGAATCACCACACCATTCCGGCTGGTTGATTGTGCTGGGATGAGATTCGGAGCTTTAAGGTTAATCGCTCGGACTCCTGTATAAGCCAGGCAGAAGACCGCCAGGCTGACAACGGCTGATCGGATAATCCACGTTCGGCGAACAGGTTTGCGGTACATACTACACATCCTTTCTGATTTCTTTTTGTCGCGGCTGTTTCCCGGCTTCTCAGACTTACTTGAACAGCAACTCCTGGCCGGCGGTTTTTTTCCTCTATTGGAATAACGCGACAAATCGAAGTGAAAACTCCAAAAGGAGAAAGTGCGGAGCCCATTTAGGGGCGAAAGACTCAGAGTTTCAGCGCCAAAGGCGCGAAATGTAACAGCCTGGGCCATCGGCCCAGGTTGAGGTAGTTACAAGATCCAAGCGCTGAAAGCGCGAAATAACGTCAATGTTACGAATGAGCGCCGTCTTCGTTTAACGATTCTATTTCGCGCCTTCAGCGCTTTCTAAATCTGACTTGACGCTCACCTGGGGCGTTGCCCCAGGCTATTACATTTCGCGCCGTTGGCGCTTGTTCGCCGACTTTTGCAGCAAAGCCGAACGTAGGAATGATTCGCATTAAGCAGAACGACTGCAAGCAATACTGAGCGACTTTTTGGGCTAGGCCAACCTGCTCGCTCGTTCTCCCCTTTGGGCGATCGATCGCCAAAGCACCCGCTGATAACCTTCAACCGGCTTTGCCCGAAAAGTCGACCTTGTCGGATCGAGCTAGTGAATGCTGGGAACGCGGACGTCCCCGTCCGCACTGTTTGTTGTGCGACTCTTAATCGTTTATCAATAATTATCACCGATAACGTTCGCGCTTCGCGCTCAATGCGGACGAGGACGTCCGCGCTCCCAGCTAGTACGCGACTTGTTCTAACCAGAATCGACTTTTCGGGCAAGGCCCCTTCAACCTTTATTTCAAACTCAGCAACCAGATGTCGGCCTCGTTACTTACGTCAGTAAAGTAGAGTTGGCGATTGTCGCGCGAGATGAGGTGAGTACCGATTTCCTTTTGACCCTTGAGCGAATAGATTTTTTGTGGAGTTCCACCGCGCCGATCGAGCAAGTAGAGATCGCCGCCCTCACGAAAAATCACGCGCTGGCTGTCATTCAACCAAACCGGAAAGGCGCCCGTCTCACTAACATGCTCGTACCGTTGAGTGGCGAAAGAATAGACCACAATTCCCCACCCCTGGTTGTGCAGCCAACCCACCAGACACGCGCCATCAGGTGACCAGTCCCAGCCAATGAACCCGGGTGGGGGCGCGCCAGTGAGGGCTTCCGGTTTCTGGTCAGTGCCTGGCCGGTCTGCGTCGATCAAATAAGAGTTGACGTTTCGTACTTGATAGAGCAAACGACGGCTGTCGGGTGACCAGACCGGGTCGATTACTTCACGGCCAGGCTCGTAGGTCATCTGGGCCAGCCCGGTTCCGTCAGGGTGTATTTTCCAAATCTCATACTTACCGCTACGGTCTGAGAGAAACGCGATCCAATTACCATCCGGAGACCAGCGCGGGACGATGTCCTGGGCGGCGTCATCGGTAAGGCGACGTAGCGGCGTGCCGGTTAATTCTGCGGTGAACAGATCCTGTTGCGGTTCGCCGCGGGCCAGGTAGACGAAACTCTTTTCGTCGGGCGCCAGCGAAACCATCGTGTAACGTTTCAGGCCCTGTGTCAGCGGCGTCGCGGCGCCAGTCAACTGCCCGCGCGCCGGATCGAACGGGATTTGCCAGAGGTTTTCGCTGCGCGTCGTTTGCCCATAGATCAACGCGCTGCCGTTCCGGGCCAGACTGACGTGTTGGCAATTGTTCGACGGCAGGGTGGCGGGCTCAGGAGCGCCGCGCAAACGGCCACTGCTTTCGTCGATCGCCACGCGCCAAAGGTTCATCTCGCCGCCCCGATTGCTTAAGAAATAAAGTTGCTCACCATCAGCTGACCAGATCGGATTCCAATCAATGTATGCATCATCCGTCACGGAAATTGGTTCTCCGCCGGTCGAGCCGATGGTCCAGATGTCTCGGTGGCCGCCCTTTTGTTCTCCCCAGAACGCGACGCGCGAGCCGTGCGGCGACCAATTAGGTTGGACGGCATCGTGCGCGGTGATCACGCGCCGCGAGCGCGTGACTACGTTAACTGCCGACAAGTGACTGGCACTTGGGTAAGTCGAGCGCGCTTCGTAATCCCAGGTGAGGTCGTCAGCAAAGGCCACCTCGAGCCCGTCAGGCGACCACGCGGGATTGAATCCCGCATCTGTTAATTTAGTGACATTGCTGCCATCGCCGCTCATCAGAAAAATGCCGCCGCCATCCCGGTTCGATCTAAACGCGATTTGCCGGCCGTCGGGTGAATAGACTGGTTGAATGTCCAGAAGTTCTGAGTCTGGCGTCAGATTGGTCGCGGTGTGCTCGCCCACAGCCTGAACATAAATATCCCAGCCGCCGTGTTGTGGACTCGCAAAAATTACTCTTTGACCGTCGGGCGAAAGGCTGGGAAAGACTTCCTGTCCGGGCATGTCGGTCAACTTCTGCGCCGCCACAGCTCTAAAATTCTGCGGTAAAACTGTTGCCGCACGCCGGGAGTTCCAAAACCACAGACCGGCGATGAGAAGAATCACACTGAGCGGGACCATTATCAGCGCGGCGCGCTTCCAGTGGACCGGCTCCGGGCGCGGCGCCAGGACAACTACAAGATCGTCCAGCATCTCGGCCGCGGTTTGGTAACGCAGGTCGCGATCCTTCGCCAGCGCCCGATCCACAATCGGTGACAAACGATCTTTCGTCAGCGGTGCCGGGTTCCTGTTCAGAATGGCGGCGCAGACGTCCCCGGGCGTCGCGCCGGCGAACGGCCGCGCGCCAGACAGCATCTCGTAGAGCACGACGCCGAGACTAAAGATGTCGGTACGCGGATCCAGTTTTTCATGGCGCACCTGTTCCGGCGACAGGTAGTTCAACGATCCAATCAGCAGGTCAGGATCGGTTTCGAGGGACGCGCCGGACCCAATCGCGTCAGGTCGTGGCGGTTCAGGTTCCTCGCGCAAGTGCTTTGCTAAACCAAAATCCAAAACCTTCACCAATCCGTCTGGCCAGATCATGATGTTTTCAGGTTTGATGTCGCGGTGGATCAAACCCGACTCGTGCGCCGCGGCCAGCGCTCCGGCGATCTGTCGGGTGATCGCGACGGCTTCGGTTGGTGAAAGACGATCCCGGTTCAGCCTCTGCCGCAACGTTTCGCCGGCAATGTACTCGGTCGCAATGAAGTGTTTACCGTCTTCCTGGCCAACCTCGTGGATGATGATGATGTTGGGATGATTCAGCGCCGAGGCCGCGCGGGCTTCGCGCTCAAAACGGGAAATCCGTTCCGGGTCGGCCGCAAACTGCACCGGCAACAGCTTCAAAGCGATCTGCCGGTCGAGTCTGGTATCGCGCGCCAGATAGACTTCGCCCATTCCACCCATGCCTATCTGAGAAATAATCTCGTAGTGCGCGAGTCGTTGGCCGCTCGCCAGTCCCGGCGACGTTTCCGATTTAGAGTTGAGAGAAAACCGTTCGGCCGCCGGGGTTTCCAGAAAGCTGCCGGCCGAATCGAAAGAGACCAAAAGCTTTTCGACTTCCTGACGCAAAGCCGGGTCGTTGAGACAGACCTCCGAGAGAAACGCCGCCCGATTATCAGCAGTCCGGGCCAACGCCTCCTGGAAAACCGTTTCGACTTGTCGCCAGCGTTCGTTGTTCATTTTGGAGTCAGTACCGGGAGCGGTAGCGACTGGGTCAGGATTTAGTTTTACCCCGTCGCTACCGCTCCGGGTTCTGACATCTATCTATTTAGTTGTTGATACAACCAGGCTTTCGCTAAATTCCAATCGCGCATCACGGTCTTGTCCGACACACCCAGGACTTGCGCCGTTTCATCGACCGTCAGCCCGCCAAAATAACGCAGCTCGACAATGCGACTTTTTCGCTCGTCCATTTCGGCAAGCATTTGCAGGGCCTCGTCCAGCGCGACTAATTCCGAAGCGCGCTCGTGTGTGTAATTAGCGATCTCCTCAAGCGATAGCTTGCGAGCCGCGCCGCCACGCTTGGCTCGATGTTTAGCTTTGGCATGATCGATCAGGATGCGTCGCATCATCTGGGCCGCAACGCCGAAAAAATGCGCGCGGTTGTGCCATTCGACCCGCGTCTGGTCGATCAAACGCAAATATGCTTCGTGGACCAGCGCCGTCGGTTGCAGAGAATGTTCAGAATTCTCTCCGCGCAGGCAGCGATCTGCCATGCGCCGCAATTCCTGATAAACGGCCGGAATCAATTGTTCCAGGGCCGCCGTGTCACCCTTGCTCCAGGCGATCAGTTGCTGGGTGATTTCGTTGGGTGAAGGCTCTTCCATCGCGGGTTATTCAAGCGGTTCTGCAATTGACGCCTTGAGTAAACGCCTGGCCTCAGTCTGGTAAGAAGACCCGGTCGCTACCGCTCCCGGTACTGACTCCAATTCACGGAGGGGGGAGAAACATTCTACTGCTAAGTGGGACTTTTTGCGCCTGTTTGTCGCGTTATTCAACAGTTGGTGAAAACCTTCAGAATTTCGCGAGCCGGGGAGGAACAAGTGAAGTTAAAAGTCTCGAAACTGCTGTTCATGTTTGCCGCATGGACTCTACTGTGGTTAGGCGCTCCCGCCGCTTCAGCAGCTCAACCTTTCGCTTTCAACAAAATCAAAATGACATATCAACCGGTGCAGTTGCACAAAGGCGACGCAACCATTTCGATGGGCGAGTTTGCGTCTCAAATGGTCCTTTTGCCGAACGGCCGGGCGATCGGAGGTTTTGGAATTTGGGAGCTGGCTTCACCGAACGTCCTTTCGCTCTACCGAGTTGTCGAAGGTCGAGTCGTAAGCCGGCTCGGGCCCTTCTATGAATTCAAGGCAAAGAAATTGGGCCCGTCTCTTCCTTCTGAAGATGAAATTACGGTCCGCATGCGTGGTGCGCCGGTTCGCCCACCGAATGGCTCGGTAACCTTCCTGATCGATGGAGTCAGTTCAGCCGACGGCCATCCTTTGAGCTTTGAAGCCGTTGGAGCGGTCAATGCACATGCACCTCTGCCAACTCTTACCGACCTGATCCTTGATGATTTCAACTATGTCGAAGCACCACCGCAAACCGTTGTGGTGCAGACGTTGAGGGGCAGTTACACCGCCCGCTTTGAGAACCTCGCGCTCGTCTTCCCGGACGGTGACGCTATTGGGGTCCTCGCGATTGCCGGCCGCGGAGAGCCAGACGAGTTTCGCATTACGCGCGGGCGTACACGGCAGGGCGGGGCCGTGGCCGCCATTATCTGGGCGGCTAACCACAACAACGACAAGGGTCCGCTTCCGGTGTTAATGGTGCTCGCCGATCGGCAGGATTTTTCGAGACCAGGCCTGGACTATCGAATCCTCGGACCTGGGATCGGGCCGGCACACGTAGAGGCACAGGGACGAATTACCGGATTGGCGGCTGACCCTCGTTGATTACTGGCAGCGCATGCAACCCGGAAATTGGAAAGGAAAGTTGAGATGAAACGACAGAAGTTCACTCTAAATCACCGACGCTTTTGGATTATTGTCACGATGATTTTCGCTTTGGCCGCCCTGGCGCTGGTCGTCGCCGCGCAGCAATTTGACTTACAACCCGGAGCTGCGATTACTGAGATAAAACCGGGACCCGTGATCAGAGTTAATGCAGTCCGCGACCAGGCCGTTTACGATACGATTAACCCAGCCGATGGCGCCAAAAATCTGATCTTCAACGTCAAGCTTCGCGGTTCGTGTCCAGAAAATTACCGGCTTGCCGGAGTTACTGCTTCCATCTTTAGTGAAAAGATTAAGCAAAGCCGAGAGGTCAAGATCGGCTTTAATCCTGACCATCGCAGCATTGGCCCTGAGCACGGAGCAAAGTGGGATTTCACTGAGCTCTCGTTTCCCTTCCTGCAACCAACTACATCGCCCGCGGCGACGTGCAACGACGAACTGACACGTCGAACGGCCCAGGGAGAATCACGAGCCGAACTGCTGCGAAAGGGTTTTAATGTCGAGGTGCCGGGGGCCTTCAAAGCTTTCCTCTATGTCACCTGTCACAAATGGAAGCCCGGATTCTACGAAGATCCACAGTACGGCGCCGAAACCCGTCTGCCGGTGACTATTCACTGCATGGCCACCGATTACCAACCGCCGCGAACCAAAGTTGAACCAAAACGCACCGCTGTCCCCGATCCGCCAATCGAATCCGTTTCAGTGGTGGCCGAGCCTGCGGAAACTCAGGGCAAGCAATGTCCGGTCAACGTTACCTTCAGAGGAAGAATTACCGCTGATGCCAACAGCGATTACACCACCTTCAATACCAAGTATCGGTTTGTCGGCGAGAACAATTTCAAAAGCGATTGGATTCCGATTTCGGTGAGTCGCGGTGAATCAAAGACAGTAATCTGGCGCCGGTTTATCGAAGCTCCGGCGAATCATCCGAGCGCCACCCTGAAGACACCCGGGAGAGTTAAGATTCCGGTCTTCCGAGGTTGGATGATGGTCGAAGTAATGTTGCCGAACGGCATCAAACGTTCTGAGAGAGCCGACTTCTCCGTCGACTGCAACGCGCAACCAAGAATCAAGCAGTAGCCTTCTCCTGTTTTAGGTTCTTTGCGTGTTCTCTGCGGTCTCGGCGTCTCTTCGGTGAGTGCGTCTAATCAGTTCACCGCCGAGACGCAGAGAACGGCGATCAAAGTGTTCGGAGAATTCAGTCACCAACAAGAACCCGCAAAACCTGTGCAGTGGCGTCAGAACCGCCTGCGGTAGCGGGCGGGCCGCTTTCCTGCTCAAATTGGGGTGAGCAAACTACTCGTTTAGACCGCAGGTCTGGCGTGCCGGGGTTGATACACATGAAGCGGCCCGCCACTGGGCAAAGTAACTTCAGTTATCAAGCCCCAACCCGCGTCCTGGACGGCGCCACACGAAATGCCGTGTTCTTTCATGTCGGCGATAAAAGCCTCAACGTCGTCGCATAAAAGATAGAGTTGATGGGCCGGTGATTCGATGGTGGCCTCGTGCACTGAAGCTTCCGAGGGTCCAAACCCGAAGACCAAATATCCACCACCGGCGTCAACGACTGTTGATTTGAGCACGTCTCGGAGAAATGCTCGATCCTTGTCAGGATCCTTGCTGTAGATAACCGAGTGCGATCCAATTATCATTGGGGTAACTCCTTCGTCCTAAAGTGAATTTAAGTGAACGAGCCCCTAATCTAACATGCAAAGCGCCAAGGGCGCGCGATGTAAAAGCCTGGGCCAACGGCCCAGGTTAAGGGCGTCGAAGATGATAAGCGCTGAAAGCGCGGAATCGGTCGGTTGCGAAGTTTGATTACGCGCTTTCAGCGCTTGTTCTGATTGAATTCGCCTAAACCCAGGGCGTTGCCCTGGGCTATTACATTTTCGCGCCGTTGGCGCTGCGAGCAAGACACCACTTCTTTGACAAGTACTTTTTTGCGCAACATGTTTTGGCGGTCTCGCTCATCCGTCACAAGCTCTCAGAGTAGTTAGAAACTCGGACACAGCGCCCTCCTCGGTGGCCCAGGAAGTCACCAGACGAACGACAGAATTTTGGGCATCGAATTTCTCCCAAACGTGAAAGCCATAGTCCTGCTCCAGACGCTCAATGACTGTGTTCGGAAAAATCGGAAAGACCTGGTTTGTCCGAACTTCAACAAACATTTGATAACCGCACTCGCTGATGCCTGCGGCCAACTGCCGGGCCAGGGTATTGGCATGTCGTGCGATCTCGAAATACAAATCGTCACGAAACAGTTCAAGGAATTGAAGACTCACGGCCCGGCCCTTCGCCAGCAGTCCGCCACGCTGCCGCAAATTGTAGCGAAAGTGATCCTGAAGCTGCGGATTCACAATCACAATAGCCTCTCCAATCAGGGCGCCATTCTTTGTGCCCCCGACGTAAAATACGTCAGACAGTTTCGCGAGGGTGGCCGGATCGAGATCGCATCCCGGCGAAGTCAGGGCCGCTCCCAGTCGCGCTCCATCCACATAAAGATTCAGGCCATGCTCCCTACACTTTTCCGCCACGGCCAGTAACTCAGCCTTCGTATACACAGTCCCCAGCTCGGTCGATTGTGAGATGTACACCGCCCTGGGGACGACCATTTGATCGAAGTTGTGCATCTCGACCATGTCCTGAATTTCCGCCGGCCTGACTTTTCCTTCCTCTCCCTTAACGGTGTTGACCTTGTGGCCCGTGGCCTCAACAGCGCCGGCTTCATGTGTATTGATGTGGCCTGATTCGGCGGCGATGACGGACTCGTAAGGCTTCAAGATTGCTGCCAGGACGGCTAGATTTGCCTGCGTACCACTCGAGACGAAGTGAACGTCAGCCTGAGGACAACCAAATCTTTCTCGGATAAATCCAGCCGCCTCGACCGCGAACGAGTCCATCACATAGCCGGGTTCCTGCTGTAGATTGGTGCGCGCCAGGGCTTCCAGAATGCGCGGATGCGCGCCTTCCGAGTAATCGTCAAAGAAGAGATGTTTGTAAGCCATCGTATTGTTATTCAATCAAACGTCCAACCACGCTCGGGTGGGTCGCGTTCCGGGATTTAATTTATCGGGTCGTAGCGATCAGGGTTGCTGGCATTTTGGCGCTTAAAAGTACCCGCTGCCCAGGCTGTCTTGTCTGCGAAAATTACGAATCCAATCTCGAGTTCGACTTTGCCGATGTTTCGGAACGGCATTCCCTCCTTCTCGACGAAGGATTTGATTTGGGCGTAATTTTGCGTCACAGGTATTTCCAGGCTTTCTCCGGGGGGAAGGGAGATTGGATCGTGAAACTGGCGGAACTTCGATCCCGGCATTTGTCCCAGCACAACTGGGTAGGACATCATCGCTCCTGTGGCTCTGGTCTCAGGGAAGTTAAGGTTGACTGCGAGATAGACAATCGGCTTCTCTGAGATGTTCTTGACCCTTAGGAAGATTTTGCCGGCCCATTCGTCGTCGTCGTCCTCAAATGTTTTTCCGAACTCGACCGACTTTTGTGAGACCTTGATTTCGCTAAATTGAACCACTTCGTTAGCGGTGCGAGCTTTCTCAATGACCTTCTGGCGTGCTTGTCCACCAGCGCCACGTAGATCCGTGCGCAAGAAAACAATGAGACACGTGCTAAGCGTCACAAGCACAAAAAGGTTGATAGCCATCCGCCGCTCTGTTTTTTTGCTCATGCTAATTCCTCAGATTTCTGGTTAGGTGGCTCCCACAACGTGTCAACTAATGCAGCGGCAGGAATCTCACGCAAGATGGTGTCCCGATCTGAAAAGTTTGGTCGGTTGCGTGTAGCTTACCAGTCTGCGGATCGATGCTGAACTGAACCAGGGAGTCGGAAGACTGGTTGGCCACGATCAGCCAGGAACCGCTCGGGTCGATGCCAAAGTTCCCGGGTGTCTTTCCCTGAGTCGAAACGAATTCAACCAGAGTCAGGGTGCCCGTTTTGGGATCGATTGAGTAGACGGCAATGTCGTCCGCGCCCCGGTTCGAGGCATACAGGAACCTGCCGCCGGGATGAACCTGCAGAGTCGCAGCGGTGCTCGTACCCGTAAAACCCTGCGGCAAAATGGAGACTGTCTGCACTTCTTTTAGCGAGCCGGCCGCATAAGTAAATGTCGTGACTGTCGACTGGATTTCATTGACGACATAAAAAAACTTCCCGGTCGGATGAAAGACAAATTGGCGCGGCCCCGCTCCCGGATGCAGCGGGGCAAAAGCCGGATCGTTCGGGGTCAGTTTTCCCTTCTCCGCGTCGAAGTGATAAACGAAAATCTTGTCGAGGCCGAGATCGGCCACGAAAACAAAACGGTTGTCGGGTGAGACATTGATGGCATGCGAGTGCGGGCCCTGCTGGCGTTGCGGATGCACGCCGACGCCGCTGTATCGTATGAAGTCTGATGCGTCGTTGAGACTGCCGTCCTTCTTGAGAGGAAAAACCGTGACGCAACCATCGCCGCTGTTGGAACCGAAATTTGCCACCAGCAGGTTCTGTCCAGATCGATCCACAGCCACATAAGCGGGATCGATTCCCCCCGTAGGAAATGAATTCAGCATCGTCAATCTGGCCGTCTTCGGGTCGATCGCATAAGCGAGCACCACGCCCACATTCTGTCGATCGACGGCTGTGGGACGACTCACCGCATAAAGGAAACGGCGGTTAGGATGCACTGCGATAAAGAGAGGTCTCATAGTGTCCGCCACCAGACCCAACGGATCCATCCTGCCGGAATTCGTATCCAGTCGCCACGCGTAAATGCCTTTGCTGGATTCTCGTCTAAAGGTGCCGACGTAAACGATCGACTCACCGCCCTTGATGGGCGCAGCCACAGGATTATCCGGCCAGGTGATCAGGGCAAGCATGATGAAGAAGGATGCAAGAGAGAGCGTCATTAGTTTGTCGATCCTTTGGAGTGCGGCGACTTGTCGCCGCTTTTCTATAGCTGATCAAATTACGGATTTGAAAGGCGACAAGTCGCCGCACTCCAAAATCAACCTATTGCTTCGTCTGTTTCTCCAGCATTCCCGGCGAGAACCATTTGATTGCGTAGTAAGTGGCCGGCGTCTCCCCGACGTTCTTGATGCTATGCAGTTTGTTCGGCGCCTGAAAGATGATCGAGCCTGCCCCCACTCTCTTGAGCTCTCCGTCCACGAGGGCCTCGACCGTTCCTTCTTTGACGATAATCATTTCCTCGTTGGCGTGCTGGTGTGGCGGGTGTGACATGACGCCCGGATTGAGCGTCGTTACATGACATTCCAGCTCATCGAGGGTTCCCGTGCTGCCGTCGAAAAACTTGCGGGTTGCGCCTTTGTCAGTCTTCTGCACCTGGATGCCGTTCCAATCAAACACCGACGACTTCATTACCGGTAATTTTGATTGCGCGAAAACAGTGACGCAGAACGTGCCGGCTATAGCAAACAAAGCCACGACCAGATCGCGTCTCGAAAGCTTGAACATTGTCGACTCTCCTTTGGAGTGCGGCGACTTGTCGCCGCTTTTCTCTCGCTGCGGGATTTGAAAGCGGCGACAAGTCGCCGCACTCCAAATCTCACTTCACCTCGGCGACGAAGCGCTTCTGCTGTTCATCAATCTGCGCACTCGTGGCAGTTCCCGACAGGATCAGCAGCCGATGCCTGAACGTCACACTCTGTTTTGGTTCGAGAGTGAAGTTCAGTTTCTCCTTCCCATTGCTGAACACTTCCTGTCCAAATGGATTCGCAGCAAATAATCCATAGCCGCGCGCGTGCCAGTAGGTCGGATAGCCGGGGTTCTTCGGATGGTCCAGAATAGCCAGCACCAAAGGGTTCTGGCCCACCGTTCCTGCCAGCATCGTCCAACGTCCTCGTGTGCCCCAAACCGCGTCGCCCTTCAATCCCTCGCTGCTCAGGTATTCTCCGCTGACCCCGGTGTTGTCCAGTTTGGCTACGGCGGTGGCCTTGCCGCTGGCATCGGTGAAAACGAGCGGTTCTTTCGAAGGCTGCTCGAGTTCGCGTCGCACACGCATCCCGATGACTCCTTCCTTGTTGTCATGAAAGACGACGCGCTCATCCAACGCCGTCAGCGTCGTAATTCGATCCACTGCGCGAGTGTTGGGGCCGGCACGAAAGACGAACCTGGTGGTCTCTCTCAAAACCGGTTTGCCGTTTGGCATGATCCAATCCATCTCAACCACCAGCTCACCGCTGTCTTTGCCGTTCTTTGTGCTGACAATGCGACGATGCGCGACCGTACCCATCTTGCTCTGCGCTGCCGGCGCCAGCGTGTTGGAGTTATTCCAGAAGTCAACGCCGTTCACGTCGCCATAGTTAAACCAGAGTCCGGCGTGGTGGGGGTGGTCTACGCGTTCACCCGCGCGCGGTTCAAGCGGAAATCCGCGAGTGACTGGCGTGCCGTCCGACGCGTTGAGTGGATAGAGCACCGGCTTCTTCTGCGTCTCGGGCCAAATGTAAGACGTGAAAGGGCGGCCATCGACCAGAATGTCCACGCGGCGCGCGGCTTCATTCGCAGACACACTTACGCCCTGAGCTTTCGTCTGCGCGGTAATCGCGACCGCGGTCAGCAGTAACAGGATCGCTACTGCCAGACCCGAACAGACACTGCCAATGATTTGCCTTTGATAAACCTGGTTCTGTTTCATTTAGCTTTGCCTCAAAAGTCCGAAAGAACACCTCTCGTCCACACCGGGCTTCAGCCCGGTGATAAAAAGCGGACTCACCTCAGCAACCCGAAGGGTTGCCAAGAAAGTAGCCGGTGGTCGGAGTCCGCGGAGACCACCGGGAATGCGAGATCAATTGGGTCGCACCCCGAAGGAGTCTGTCGGAGAAATTGATCTCCGTGCCTCTGTGCGATCTCTGTGCCTCTGTGGTGAGTGTTTTCTTGAGTAATTTCACCACAGAGACACGGAGATTTTCACAGAGGCACAGAGAAACGCCTTTCTCCGACAGACTCGAAGGGGTGCCAGATCCTTCGCTGTAAAGATCTTTTCCGTTGACCTGACGTCTGACACCCCTCGGGGTGCGGTCATGACTAATGACTTTTTCCGGTGGTCTCCGCGGACTCCGACCACCGGCTACTTTCTGGCAACCCTTCGGGTTGCGCTCAGGTGAGTCAACTATATGAATCCCGTTGAGACGGTTTCTATGATTCTCACGGTCTTTGATCACCGGGCTGAAGCCCGGTGTTAATGAGCGTAAAGACTCTCAGACGCAAAGCTCTCTCATGTGCCGATGACGACCTCCTGCTTAACGTCATCAAAGGTGACGCGCTGTCCCGTATGCATTGCCGCGATCGTCATGCAGATTGCGGTCGAGTGGTTATAGCCCGCAACCACGTCAGCATGCGGTGTCTGCCGGCTGCGCACGCACTCCATCCAATTGCGCATGTGCGCCGAGGTCAGATTATCGGCGCCGGTGTTGGCGCTGGTGTTCGCGGGCGCTGGCTCGGCGCCGTCGGTGAGTGAGACTTCCGGGAGCAGGTTCGGCTGCATCTGCATCTCCGCAGCTTCCTTCGCCCGCAGACCGCCATCGCTGGTGATTTTGTTGGTATCCAGATTGAGCATCCCGGCGTTCGAGTAATACAACTCCTTCACTCCGCCGGCCGAGTTACTAAACCGCGACGAGTAGACGACCTGGAAACCTTTGGATGGATCGTCGAGCGGACCGTAGTCGAACACCGCGGTCATGGTATCGAAGTTCTTGCGCCCGTCGCGCCAGGCGTAATTGCCTCCGTTAGCAACCACACTGCGTGGATGTGGCAAACCAGAGAACCAGTGCACGGTGTCGATCTGATGAGACATCCATTGGCACGGAATGCCTGATGAAAACGGCCAGAAGAGGCGGAACTCCAGATACTTGCGCGGGTCCCAATCGGGCTTGCGCCCATTTTCGCGCCGATTCATGACGAAGCGATCCCAATCGGTGTCCTGCTGGCGAATCTCTTTGACCAGTTGCGTACGACGCCAGCGTCCGGGTTGATTTACGTTCCAGGTCATCTCAACCATAACGATGTCGCCGAACTTTCCGGACCTGATGAATTCATTGGCGCGAATGTAGTTGGCGCCGCTGCGACGCTGACTGCCGATTTGAATAATCTTCTTTGTCTCGGTGACGGCTTTGCGCAGCGCCCTCGCATCCTCCATGGAATTTGCCATGGGCTTTTCAATGTAAGCGTCGCGACCTGCGCGCACGGCCTCGACACCGTGGAGCGCATGCTGGAAATCCGCGGTGGCAATGATCACCGCATCAATGTCCTTGCGATCGTAAAGCTCCTGGTTGTTGCGGGCCTGGGCAATCTCATGTCCCGTTAACTTCGTCAGTATCTGGGCGCCTTCATCACGGCGGCGACTCCAGATGTCTGAGACAGCCACGAAATCAAAGTTCATGTCCTTGGCATTTGCCAGAAACGACGGGACCAGGGCCCCGCGACAGCGATCGGAAAAACCGACAATGCCCACGCGCACACGGTTGTTGGCGCCCTGGATCCTGGTGTAGCTGGAAGCGCGCGAACTAAGCGCCAGTCCGGCGGCCCCGAGGGCTGATGTTTTGAGGAAGTCTCGACGAGATTTGACGCCGTCAGTCATTGGTTTTCTCCCGGTACGCACGCCTCTGGCGTGCCTGCGTTGACGTTGATCGCTTCTTGAGTAGCACGCCAGAGGCGTGCGTACGGCCCGGTCGGCTATCCCGACTCGTCGGGATACTGACACTATCCCTCAAGTCCAGACCGAACCCTGGTTTCTTTTGAAATGATTTTCTCCTTATATCACACTTTGCAAGCCGGAAGATCTTCAAAGGCGCTCGGTGTCCACGGGAAGCAGTGGCACAGACTTCAGTCTGTGATGCGTAAGGGCATGCGCGTGATTCACAGACGAGACGCGATAGACCTTCACAGACTAAAGTCGGACCTGCGCGGGACATCGAGCTTTCTGGTTGAGGTAATCTGAATTCTGCGGGCTGGGCAGTTTTTGATCAGGCGTGCAACCGGATTCATCAATTAGGAGTCTCCAGCAGCAAATCGATATCTAGCCTTCTGGCATCACCCAGACAAATATCAATTCACCGGTTTTCACGTCGATGCATCCGGAAACTTCGCTGCACGGACAACCGGCGAATGACTCGATAACCCAACACTGCCCTGCTCTGTCGAGATCCTCCGGCGCGCCATACAGTATTAGACTCTCGCGCTCAGAAGCTGTCAGCGTATCGCTCACTCTGGCAAACATTTCCCGGTACGTTGTTAAGTGCGCAGAAAGCTTCCTGGTGCGCACTCTCTCACTCATGTTGCGCGCGACAGTTTTCTTTTGACTCTCATCTGGCAAGCCCGGCAATACAATCGAGTCCCAGAAATGCTGAAACAAGGCGATCGCCTGGGCCGCATCCTTTACCGGAACGTTAAGGATCAGTTTGTCCTGCTTTCGAGCCGCACACGGCAATCTTTGCACTTTTTGTCCGGCTTCATTTATCAGAATTTTCAAAACGCTGTGCGCCTGGCCTCGAGCCCATCCTCCGAATTCATAACGGCTGAGCACCAATTCTTCTCGACAGGCGGAAACCGTCTTCATGTTCAGAAAGTGCACCTCATGTAAGTGGCAAACTACGCCGCCGGGGACGGATCCCTCATCCTGGCAATAATTGTCCCAATAGGCCAGATAGAGTCCGTCCGGGCTCCACGCTTGAGCAGTTTCGTACAAACTAAACCCTTCGAAGATTCCATTACCTCTTTGACCTTCAGCAACTCGGGCAGTCTGCTCCGTGTTTTGTATTAGGTCACGGACAGTGATCCTTCCCCATAGTTTGCCAGCCATCGGTGAATCGGACCGCTGATCGGAGAATCGCACTTCGTACCGGCGGGTTGGATTCTGAGCCAGCATCATCTTGCCAGGTGATTGCCGGGAGTCAGGCTGCGCGGCTCGTTGCCCCATGCCCAGTGAGAGAGCAAGCGAGGTGGCACTCAGTACGGTGAAGAACTTCCACATTTGTGTAAGAACGAATCGGTGGAACAAAATTGCGTTAGAGAATCAATCGTTGGCATACTCCGCCTTCGCAACGCCGCGGTCCCGGAGGGACCGAATGTTTATCGAAACTCGACTGTGAATTGAAAAGAAGGTCCGGAGGAGCGAGACATTGTCGACGAAGGCATCCAGGCATGTGAAAGTGGCCCACGCATCTTGCGAACTAATCACGGGCGGGACGCCCGTGACACTTTTGAAAACCGCGTCGACCTTTAAGAAGTATCATTCTGGAAACGACAGACGTGAACCGTGGAAAAACCGATCAACCCCGGCAAAGCCCGCGTGGCGATTCTCGTATTGCTTTCGCTAATGGCGATCGCAATCGGGGGCGCAGAGGTTACCGGCCAATCGCGCCCGCCTCGGATTGATATTGCGCTGGCCCCGGCCCCGCTCTTTGACGATCCCGAGTGGCACGGCGCTACCGATCCCTTCGTCATCTGGAACCCATCCCGGCGTCAATGGTTCATGTACTACACCCAGCGGCGGGCTACGATGCCAAATCCAAACGGCGTAACCTGGGTGCATGGTTCGAAAATTGGCATTGCTACTTCCCCTGACGGCATCCGTTGGTCCTATCTCGGTACGGCGAAAGGAAATCACGATCTTTCTGATCCACTGGCTGCGAAAGGCCTCGGGCCGGAGCCAGGCGTGACCTGGTGGGCGCCCTGTTTTCTATTCCAGGGAAAGACGCTTCATATGTTTGTCACTCTGGTGGATGGCGTCTATCCAAACTGGACGGGCCAGCGCCACATCCTGCATTTCACCAGTGCCGACGGGGTGACCTGGAAATACATCAACACCTGTGCGCTCAGCTCTGAGCGCGTAATCGATCCAATGGTTTACCGAATCAAGGACACCTGGTACATGGTCTATAAAGACGAAGCGGCTGGATCGCGCACCTATCGCTCCGAGAGCAAGGACCTGATCGAATGGACCAGACATCAGCCGGCCACACCGGACGGACGGCAGGAGGCGCCGTTCGTGTTCCGTTGGCAGGATGCGTACTGGATGATCGTCGATAGCGTCAACAGCAAGAGCCCGGGGTTACGAATTTATAAATCAGCCAACGGCATTGACCAGTGGGAATACAAAAGCACGATTCTGGACAAGGCCGACGGCGCCAGGCCGAGCGACAACAACGTGGGCCACCATCCGGGCATCGTCGTCCAATCAACCCCCGACGGCGGCGAGCAGTGCCTGCTCTTTTACTTTACTCATCAGGAACGCCGGACGGTGATGCAACTCGCCGAACTGGAACTGGGCGCTGACGGCAAGACGTTCTGTAACCGGAACAAATATGCCGGGAGCAAGAGTAATGCTTCATTTCGTACGTTGCCGCAGCTCTACCAGGGGTCGGTCGTCCAGCCTGATCCAGCCCACCCGAGGAAACTCGAGATCGAGAATGACATAGAAGGTGACGGACAGGACGGCGGCAAAGCACAAAACCTGAATCCAGTTGCGCCGCGTGGCCTGGGCCAGGCTAAGACCCGCCAACAGTGAACTGACCAGCATCAAGGCAACCAGCATAGCCAGGACAATCATCGGCGGGTGCATCTCTGTGGCCATCGTCTGTTTGGTCGTCGTTTCAATCAGCGTGTTGAGCGCAGGCAAGAGGAGCCGCCCGCCTTCCGGAGTAGCATCCGGAGCGCGCGAGGCCATCAACGCCTGGGTCCACAACTCGTGCTGAATACTCGCAGCCTGAGCAAGTTGTTGCTTACCCGTGTCGACATCGGGATTCGTGTAGGCAGCCAACCGCACGTCCAGGTACTGCTTGAATTTTTCACGGAGAGCGGCTTGGCCGCTTGCCGGCAACAGGTCAAGTCGCAAATAGCAAGTGCCGAGAGCGTTCGCTTCTTCCACTATGAGTTGCCGGCGCGTTTCGAACCTCGACGCGGCGCCTGAGAAGGTAAAGGCAAGCAAAAGACCCAGCAGTGCAAACACTGAAGCATTAAGCGCGCCGCCGCTCGACAGGTCAGCTTCGTTGCCCCGGGCAATCCGGCGGATTCCCGTGCGCCGGCCCACTTCCAGCATGACGAGCATGCCGGCAAAGAGACCTAAGGATAGCAATACTCCGTATATTGCGTACTTCATGTCTGATACCTTTACGGTTTCACGGGTTACCCTTCATCAGCTGGTCGTAAACCAATTGATACGGATCAGCCCGAATTCCCAGATTGCCCCGGAAGGGACGGTCCAACGACACGATCATGAAAATCACCAGTCCGATGAACAACGCCAGCAGCACCACTTCGATCAGGTGCAGGCGCGCATCCTCGACTTTGAAAAAGAACGAGGCGCTCAGGCTGATGAATGCGCCGATGAGAATCACGGCCCACATCACCGATGGCAATCCGGTGCCAACCGCATCAAGTCGCAAACGGCGCGCCTGGATCAGCTGGTTATACGCCCGTAGCGTTTCTGCGTGCAGAATCTTCTGGCCCTCAGTCGCCGGTTCGAATTTCATCAGGATTGCCTGGAAGCGCGTCATCTGTTGGACGCCGCCGCTCGGGACCTTTCCCTGTTGCTGAAGTGGCCACGCTTGATGGATGACCTGGTCCGTATATTCACGAATACTCTGCTGTAGCTCAGCGCGGATCGGATCGGGATAACTGGTCACGTCGCGGTAGAGCGCATTCAAAGCGGTAGCTTCTGCGGTTACGACTGACGTCGTTTCGGAGTAGGTTTGGAAAACAGTCACGGCGATCAACGCCACCGCCAGGCCATAGAACACCATCACCGACTGCAACATGGCGCCGGTGAATTCCGAATCTCCGCTCGTCACCCGCAGACGCGGCAGCAGTCGGCGCCGAACCAACAACAATCCGGCTACCGAAAAGAGGCAAAGCGCGCCGATAATTACTAATCCGGCGATCCATAGGGAAACATCAAAGAGACGTTCAAACATGGTGTTCACAATCCGCAACGGCGAGCCTTTTGATCAGGAGTGGACCAAAACAGCATTGAGAAACCTCTCAGCCATCTTCGGCTGCTGCCGTTGAGTTATTGGTGTTCGTGTGCAAGATTCGCGGACAGATCTTCTGCATGATAGTTGGAGACCTGCAAATATACCAGCCAGATCAGGATTGACATCCTCGTACAGGTCAGTGAACGTGGCAGCCACATTATGAGACGTGCCAATTCAATGAGCGGCGTGAACATCCCGCTGCTCCGCAGCTGGTCTCCACCCGCTACAACCAACTGCCGTCCACTTCATCGCGTAAAACGAGGAATGTGTTTATAGTTCGTAGGAATGAAATTTTGTTAAGCCTATGAAGATTGCCATTGGATCGGACCACGCGGGATTTCGTTACAAAGAAATCATCAAGCAGAACCTTGCCGGGCTGGCCCACGAAGTAAAAGATTTCGGCACCGACTCAGAAGCGCCGGTCGACTATCCTCTTTTCATCCGACCGGTTGCGCTCGCCGTGGCCGGCGGCGAAGCCGAACGCGGCATTGTGCTCGGCGGTTCCGGAAACGGCGAAGCGATGGCCGCAAATCGCATCAAAGGAGTGCGCTGCGCGCTTTGCTGGAATACCGAGAGTGCCCGCCTCGCGCGCCGGCACAACGATGCCAACTTGCTTTCGTTGGGCCAACGCTTGCTGACCGAAGAGGCTGCGTTGGAAATTGTCCGCGTCTGGCTGGATACTCCTTTCGATGGCGGGCGACATCTGCGACGGATTCAACTTCTTGATGTTGATTAGAGACGGTGACACAGAGGGTAATATTAGTTGCGGCTTTGCCGCCTGATGTGCGGAAAGCCTTCGGCTTTCCGCAGAGTCCTAATTTATGCTGCGGGGCTGCGCCCCAAAAAGACGAGGCCGGGGCGTAGCCCCTGAAGTCAGAAAGAAAACTCCCGGAAAGCCGGAGGCTTTCCGCACATCAGGCGGCAAAGCCGCAACTAATTCCGCCCAAAACGGAGGGGGAGCAAACTGTACCGCTCCTCCAGACAGTAGATGAGCGAAATAGTCTCAGGCGAAATTCTTGCTGATTCGCAGGTTCATCTTTTGGCCGATCTGCGTCTGGGTTTGTTGCGCCTGCACAAGGCTCTGCTGGAGATGGAGCGCATCAATTACGAAAAGGTCTCTGGCCGGGTCAACAGCGGAGAGCTGCTGCAAATGGTTGTGAACCATCCACAGTTTGGCTGGCTTCGGACCATCTCGGCGCTGGTCGTCGAGATTGATGAGATCCTTACCGACGAAGACCCCGTCAATGTGCGCGACTTTGCCGAGTTGACCGGCCAGGCGCGCCGGCTCCTGACTGCGCCGGACAACGACGAATTCAAAACAAAGTATCAAGCGGCCCTCCAGAGCGAACCTGCTGTCGTAATGGCGCACTCGAACGTCATCCAACTTTTGCGATAAGACCACTGATGGAATCCACCCCTATACCACTGGCCGGATCGTCGCCCGACGAAATGTTTCCGGTGCTTACGCCTGCGCAACAGGCGCGAGTGCTGACACATGGCCGCTCGAGGAAGGCCGAGAGTGGCGAGATTGTCGTGGAGCCGCGCGCGCTGGGAATGAAGTTCTTTGTGGTGGTTGCGGGCAAACTGAATCTTTACCGCGCGAATGACGACCGGGACGAAGTGTTCGCGGTCTGTGGTCCCGGCATGTTCACCGGCGAACTGAATATTCTCTCCGGACGCCGGGGATTGGTCCGAATTCGCGCCGCTGAACCCAGTGAATTGATCGAGATAGACCGTGAAGAGTTGCGCGGCCTGGTTCAAACCGACAGCGAACTGAGCGACATCTTCCTGCGCGCATTCATCCTGCGAAGATTGGAACTAATCGCGCGAGGAATCGGAGATCTGATTCTAATTGGGTCGAGTCACTCGCTTGAAACCTTCCGCATCAAGGAATTCCTGACTCGCAACTATCAGCCTTACGCGTACATCGATCTTGAACGCGATGCCGAGGTCCAGGATTTATTGGATCGGTTCCACGTGACGATTGGCGAACTCCCGGTGCTGATTTGCAGGCGCACCGTAGTGCTGCGCAATCCCAGCAACCAGGAAATTGTAAATTGCCTGGGATTCAACGAAGGCATCGATCAAACTCATGTGCGCGACATGATTGTCGTAGGCGCCGGGCCGGCGGGCCTGGCGGCAGCCGTGTACGGTGCGTCCGAAGGGCTCGACGTGCTGGTGATTGAATCCAACTCGCCCGGGGGACAAGCCGGCGCCAGCTCAAAGATCGAAAACTATTTAGGATTCCCCACCGGAATTTCCGGCCGAGAGCTGGCGGGCAATGCTTACGCGCAAGCCCAAAAGTTCGGCGCCCAGATGCTGATTGCCAAAAACGCCAACGGTTTAGGTTGTGACCGGCGGCCTTATGCGTTGAAGTTCGATGATGGCGAAAAAGTGCCGGCGCGCACGGTAGTGATCGCGACCGGCGCGCAATATCGAAAACTCTCGCTGGAGAACTTGTCCCGGTTCGAAGGAGCCGGCGTTTATTACGGCGCGACCCACCTGGAATCGCAGTTGTGCGGCGGTGAGGACGTCGTCATCGTCGGTGGCGGAAATTCCGCCGGCCAGGCAGCTGTATTTCTGTCCCAGACCGCGCGTCACGTTTATGTCCTTGTTCGTGCCAATGGTTTGGCTGAAAGCATGTCGCGTTATCTGGTTCGGCGAATCGAGGAAAGCCCCAATATTGAGTTGCGCACCAACACTGAAGTCACAGCCCTGACCGGGAACGATCAGCTGGAAGCCATTGAGTGGCGGAATAACAAAAGCGGAAAGGTAGAGCAGCAGCGAATCGGCGCACTGTTTTCCATGACCGGCGCTGTTCCTAATTCAGCCTGGCTGGAAGGTTGTGTAGTCTGCGACGACGCCGGCTTCATCAAGACCGGGACGGCGCTTTCAAAGGAAGACCTGGAACGAGCCAAATGGCCACTGGCTCGCCCTGCCTATTTACTTGAAACGAGCCTGCCCGGCGTCTTCGCTGTCGGAGACGTTCGCGGAGGTAACGTGAAACGAGTAGCGTCCGCGGTGGGCGAAGGATCGATTGCCGTCTCTTTCGTGCACCAGGTGCTGGCCGAGTGATTGAAGCCAAGCTGCGGAGCAGCGATCAGAGTTAAGCCCAGGGCGAGGCTTTGCGAGGGTATTAATATAGTTGAGTGACCTAAGCACAACCCGAAGGGTTGCAAAGAAAGTAGCCAGTGGTCGGAGTCCGCGGAGACCACCGGATCTGATGATGAAACGAATCGCACCCCGGAGGAGTCTGTCGGAAAAAGGCATTTCTCTGTGCAAACTCTGTGGACCTCTGTGTCTCTGTGGTGAAATTGCTGATGAAAACATTCACCACAGAGGCACGGAGATCGCACAGAGAACCACAGAGATGAATTCTCCGACAGACTCGGAGGGGTGCCAGATCTAGGCAACGAATATCCCCAGGTTGAAAATTAGGATTCGGAGGGAATGGCGACCAGTAGTCTTGCACCCTCGCGGGGTGCGGTCATGACCAATGACTTTTCCGGTGGTCTCCGCGGACTCCGACCACCGGCTACTTTCTATTGAACCCTTCGGGTTGCGCCTCGGTCAGTCAGCTATATTAATGCCTTTGCGAGGGCGCCTATATGGTTGAATCACCCAGCCCGCGGAGCGGGTGACAGGCGTTAGCGATTCATTCTGACGTTCAATCTCGCGAGACGAAAACGAAATACTCTCGACTAATGGAGGTCATGAGATCTGTCGCCCGCTCCGCGGGCTTGGTAATTCTTGTGCCCTGTTCCCGGGGCTCACGCTCCGGGCTTTATGCTGTCGCGCGCTCCGCGCGCTTTCTGGCACACGTTCCCTCAACTGGGTGAGTCAACTATGTAATTGCCTTTGCGAGCCTTGTTCCCCTCCCTGTCAAAACTGACAGGTATCAATCCACGGCCACCAACGTAAGATCCAGCGGATAACAACAAACGCATAAAGCTCTCACTCTCGAGTGCTAGCTTGCGCCACGGAGGATAGAAGTCGCCATGAAACGAACCGTATCGTCATTAATGCTAATTCTTTTGATCTCCCTTTCATTGGTCTGGCCCGCAGCCAACAAGTCACGGGCCCAGACCACCAAAACCGCCACACCTCAGATGCAAACAGCTCCGGCAGGCGATCGGGCCTGGCCGCGCGGTTACAGCCTGCCGAGCGAAGCCCAGATAGTAATCTACCAACCCCAGGTCGCCACCTGGGAAGAGCAGAAGCACCTGGTGGCCCGGGCGGCGGTCTCGTATATCAAGAAAGACGAGCAGAAACCGGCCATGGGCACCATCAAGCTGGAAGCTGAGACGTCGGTAGCTTTGGCTGAACGGCTGGTGAAGTTCTCAACTATTAAGATTACCGAAACAAACTTTCCCACCCTGTCCAAAGAGCAAACCCAGGAGATCGTCACCGAAATAGACAAGGCGATTCCTGACGATGATCGGACGATTGGGCTCGATCGCGTGTTGGCCCAGGTGGACAAGAGCCAGATCATTCCCAAGAACGTCGAAGGCTTAAAAAGCGATCCGCCGCAGATCTTCATGAGCCGGACGCCGGCTATTCTGGTCAGCTTTGATGGCGAGCCCATCTGGAGCCCGATTAAAGACAACGATCTCAAGTTCGCGGTTAATACCAACTGGGATTTCTTCCAATATTCTCCGACCAATACTTACTATCTGCGTAACGATGCCAGCTGGTTGAAGGCGACCGCGCTGGGTGGACCGTGGACTCCGGCCGGACCGCTGCCTGAGAGTTTTAAGAAACTGCCGGCGACTGACGACAACTGGAAAGACGTCGTCCTGAATCTGCCCGGCAAACCGATCACCAGCGTTCCCAAAGTTGATGTCACGACGACTCCGGCCGAATTGATTTTGTTTGAAGGCGAGCCGAAGTATGTGCCGGTCCCGGGAACCAAACTGCTCTGGATCAGCAACACTGAAAGTGATGTGTTTCGTCTGGGTGAGACCGGAGCCGTCTACTATCTGGTCGCCGGCAGATGGTTCCGGGCGCCAAACATGAATGGCAACTGGGTTTTTGCCACGCCTGATTTGCCGGAAGACTTCAAGAAGATTTCTCCGGAGCATCCGCGCTCGCGCGTGCTGGCGTCGGTGCCCGGAACGGATCAAGCCGCGGAAGCAGTTCTGCTGGCCCAGGTGCCGCAGATTGCTCGCGTCAACAAACAAGAGATCAAGGCTCCGGAAGTGATCTTTCAGGGCGAACCGAAATTTGAAGCGATACCGGGGACCCAGCTGGCACGCGCAGTAAATACTGATAAAGAAATTATCAAGTTTAACGAAACCTACTACATGTGTTATCAGGGGATTTGGTTCGTGTCCACTTCGCCGAAGGGGCCATGGATGCTAGCCGAGAACGTTCCGGATGAGATTTACAAGATTCCCGCCAGCTCGCCATCGCACAGCGTGACTTATGTAAAGGTCGAGAGCAATGAGCCCAATTATGTTACTTACGCTGCTTACGGTGGATACATGGGCATGATGATTGGCTGGGGTTGCACCGTGTGGGGCAGCGGCTGGTACTACCCGCCCTATTACTGGTATGGCGGGTTCTATCCGGGCTACTACCCGTATTTTAGAACTTACGGTTATGGAGCATGGTACAACCCTTACACCGGAATCTACGGGACTGCTGGACGAATCTACGGGCCGTACGGTGGAGTTGGTTTTGGCGCGAGATATAACCCGGGCACCGGAACCTACGCGCGAGGTGCGTTCGCATATGGGCCATATGGCGCGCGCGGCGCAGCCCAGGCTTATAACCCGCGAACTGGCACCTATGCGCAGACCCGCCAGGGCAGCGGCGTGTACGGCAGTTGGGGTTCCACGCAGGTCCAGCGCGGTGATAGCTGGGCCAGTACGAAGCGCTTCACGGACAGCGCCGGAAACACCACGCGGGTTACTCGCGGCGAGAATGGTGGAATGATCAATCGCCGCGGCGAAGGCTTTGTCGGCAAACAAGGCGATAACGTTTACGCCGGCCGCGACGGCAATGCTTACCGGCGGGACGCTAATGGCAATTGGAGCAAATGGGAGAACGGAGGGTGGAACTCTGCTCGGGAAGGCATGCTGAACGATTCTGCGCGGCAAAGAGAGCGGCAAAACAGAATGTCAGGCAACGCAAACGGAACCAGAGGTGACCGTGCGAGTCAGACCGGCTCGAGAGCTTCGACCATGGATCGTTCAACCTACAACAATCTCAACCGCGACAATCGTGCGCGCCGCGAAGGAGCCCAGCGGGCGCGAGACCAGAGCAATTATCGCAGCATGAGTCGTCCCAGCGCCGGCAGCTATCGCGGTGGCGGCATGTCTCGTGGTGGCGGTGGATTCAGAGGCGGCGGGGGTCGGCGTTAAATTGGCCATGGCTTCAGATCGCCAACACTTAAACTAAGGCCACGCGCCCGCCCCTTCAGCGACGGGTAAGGCGGAAGGCTCATTGGAGTCCGTGAAGCGGACGACTGAACAAACTTGACCTGCAACATTCAAGACTCAGCCGTCCGTTTCACGGACTTATATATTTTTCCATCGCAACACCACCGATTAAGAGGCTGTGTCAAAACGCAATCCGCCGCGCCAACGGCGCGAAATGTAATAGCCTGGGGCAACGCCCCAGGCGAGCATCAAGTCAGATTTAGAAAGCGCTGAAGGCGCGAAATAGAATCGTTAAACGGAAGACAGCACTGATTGGCAGCGCTGACGTTATTTCGCGCTTTCAGCGCTTGGATCCTGCAACTACCTTAACCTGGGCCGCTGGCCCAGGCTGTTACATTTCGCGCCTTCGGCGCTCGAACTCCGAGTTTTGACACAGCCTCTTAATCGGTGGGCTATTATCATTCGTCGGCTTCACCGACTGATCGAGTTAGTTTTCACTCCACCGCTCCGCGATCGCTAACTTGTCGGGATTCAGATCCTTAACGGTTAGCTTCCCCGTTGGCGTCTTACCTTCGCTCCATAGATAGTCACCCAACAAATCCCTGGCCTGTTCAGTCCAGAAAGAGCTTTCCGGCGCCAGGCGTCGCCGTGTCATTCGCTCGACAAACGCAACGGGCTCTTCATCGATTACCACCAGCACTTCCCGTCGATTCCCTTCCGGCCCCACAACCACAAAGCGCCGCTCGTTGGCCACACGTGATTTTTCATCACCCTCATCCAGAATTGAGAACCCGTTCAACGTTATCGTTTTGATCGTTCCCGGCGGCGAGGGTTCCTGTTTTGATCCGGCTGAGTCCCCCGCAGACGCCGACGGTTCCAGCTTCTTTGCCACAGCGGCCGCGACGGCGTTGCGCAGGGCTTCGGGAGTCATCGGCTTGCGCACAAAATCAGTGGCGCCGAGTTTCATCGCGTCAACCGCGAGTTCGATCGACGCGTAGGCCGTGGCCATAATGATGCGAGCGCCGGGATCGGCGGCTCTTAACCTGGTCAGCGTTTCCAGCCCGTCCATCCCTGGCATCCTTTGGTCCAGCACCACGACATTCCAATCAGAACCATCACCATAAAGCTTTAGGCCTGCGGATCCATCCGGGGCCTCGCCCACTTCGTATCCCGACGTCTCCAATGCCAGCCGCATCATTTGGCGAACATGCGGTTCGTCGTCGACTATCAAAACGCTTTGGCTCATTTTTCCACCTCGGCAACAACGGGCAGAGTAAAGGTGAAAGTTGACCCGTGTCCCACCTCTGACTGCACGCTAATCTGACCGCCATGCGCCTCCACGATCAGCCGTGAAATCGCCAGGCCCAGCCCGGCGCCGCCGGTCGCCGCGCCCGGTACCTGCACAAATTTGTCGAAGATATGAGAGAGATATTCCGGGGGAATGCCTTCGCCCGTGTCGGATACTGACACAATCACATAGTCTCCGCGCGGCTCAGCCTTAATCCTGATTTCACCCTGCTTCGTGTAACGAATAGCGTTCACGACCAGGTTCGCTATGACTCGTTCAACCTGTGGGCGATCCGCCGTTACTCGTGGAAGTTCAACCGGAAGGTCAACGACAAACGAAAGATCTTTCGCCTCCACTTGCGGTCGTAGAGTTTCCGCTTCGTCCAATATCAGTTCGCGCACTTTGGTAGGCAGCAGTTCCGGCTGACTTTCTCCCGCTTCAATCTTTGAGAGATCGAGTAGATCGCGCATCAGCCTATCGAGCCTTTCACAGTCTTCGCGACAAGCGCCCAGTACCTCGGCCTGCTTATCGTTCAGTTCTCCCGCGGCCCCCTCCATTAACAGATGGACTCCCATCTGCACGCTGGTTAGCGGAGTTCGTAACTCATGCGAGGCCGTCGCAATGAATTCTGATTTAAGCCGATCGATCTCGCGGAGGTGGGTGATGTCTTCCAGCAGGGTAACAGCTCCCAACAAATGCTTTTCGGTATCGCGCATCGGAGTTGTCCGCAGCCGAAAACTCCTCTCTGACCCCGCCACCGCGAGCGGCAAAACTGAAGAACTTCCCTCTCCCGCCACTGCCCTTTGCGAATGCAAAGCCTCCGCCACCGCCCCGGCGATCCGAGCATCGCGGGCCACTTCACCAACATGTTTGCCGGCATTCTCTGCTTCCGAGCCAAAAATTTCTTCGGCGGCCGGATTAAGTCTGGTGACGCAACCTTCGGCGTCGGTGACGATCACCGGATCGTAAAGAGAATCGATCGCCGCTTCGGTCATTTGCCGCGCCACGATCAGTTTCCCTTTGTCTGAAAGTCGCAACTGGCGGATTCGTTCAGCCATGCGGTTATACTCGGCAGCCAGGATGCCGACTTCGTCCTCTGAATTCACCTCTGCTCTGGCATCGAGATCGCCGCCGGCAATTTTCGACGTGGTCGCAGTCAGCGCCCGGAGTGGTTCAACGATGCGATTGGCCAGCCAGAATGCCAGCGCGATTCCGGTCGCGACCATCAACCCGGCAATCAGCAGCGTGCGATAGAACCAAAGTTGAGCAATGCCGGCCGCCGCTTCGGACTTCGCCACCATAGCGCTTTGATTCAGCTGCAACAGATGATCACATTCCGCCCGAAGCTTATTGAACTGCGGTTCGAGTTTCTGAAAATAGATGACCGTACCGCGCGTCTCTCCCGGCCTGGCCGGTATGACAATCGCGCCTTTTCGGTCTACCAGATCCCCTGGTAGATCCGGATCAGCCATGAACTCATCGTAGAGTTTGTAATAGATGTCACGGTCGCTGTGGATGGCTTGGATCGCCTCGGGCTCGCCAGCTTCGGTAATGTTGGCGGCCGCCTTTTGAAAAGCAGCGTCGAAGCGCGCTCGATGTTCACGCATTTGTTCGTTCGCGCGCCTACGGGCACCAAGCAGTGCGAAAACGGCGGCTGAATCCTGTCGTTCGAGACTCTCCTTCATTTGTTGCGCAGCCAGAACCGAATCGTAGTTGTTGGAAATGATCCGGCGCGAAACGTCGCCCATTTCACGCAAGCGCCAGGCACTCCATCCGCCCAAAACCATGAGCGCGGCGACAAAGATCATGTACCCGGCTAAGAGTTTGGTTCGTAAGTTCATCGAGACCGCCATTTCATTTCTGATCGATCGTCAGTCGCTTTTGCTTCATCTGCCGGCGCGAGTTCCTTCGTTTCTATCGGCACGACTTGCACCGTGGCGTCTCGCACTTCACGCAGAAACCGGTTCAGGATTGAACCGTGAATCAGGATGTTCCAACGAGATCTCGATGTCTGACCGAAAACCACCTGGGTTATGCCTTCACGCCTGGCGAAATTGATCAGCGCATCCGCAACTCGCCGGGCTTTCAACTTGACCACCTTCGCCCCAAGTTCCTCAGCAAAACGAATGTTCTCCTGTAGCGCCGCATGATCGGCCGGTTTGATGAAACCGGGTTCCTCCCCCGGCGTTTCGACGTAGACTGCAAACCAGTCACTAGCCAGGCGTCCCGCTACGCGAGAACCCACTCGCAACAACTTTTTCGCACTTCCGCGCGAGGCCATGGCTACCATCACTTTGTCCGGCATAACTGCGTGATCAAGTCCTTCGCGGTGGCGGTAGTCCTGCGCTTTGGTAGCCTGGTCCGTGGCCAACTGCCGCAGCGCCAATTCGCGCAGGGCGGAAAGATTGCCTTTGCGAAAGAAATTATTCAGCGCCTGTTGAATCTTCGCCACGTCATAAATTTTCCCCTGACGCAGACGCGTGCGCAGCGTATCGACCGAAACATCAACATTCACCACTTCGTCTGCCCGACGCAGAAAGTGGTCGGGAACTGTTTCCCTTACTTTCACTCCAGTAGTGCGGCTCACCACATCATTCAGCGATTCGAGATGCTGAATGTTGACCGCGGTAATCACTGAGATTCCGTTGTCCAGTAACTCCAGAACATCCTCGTAGCGCTTCCGATTCTTCGAGCCCGGTATGTTGGTATGCGCAAGTTCGTCGACGATGACGATAGCCGGATGGCGGGCGATAATCGCCTCAACGTCCATGTCTTCCAGGGTGACTCCCCGGTACTCGACCTTGCGCATGGGCACCTGCTGCAAATCGCCGATCAGCGCCTTGGTATCTTCCCGGCCATGCGGCTCTATCAACCCAGCCACGATGTCCGCCCCCTGCTTCTTGAACAGATGAGCATCTTCCAGCATCTGATAAGTTTTCCCGACGCCGGGCGCCGCGCCTATGTAGACGCGCAGACGAGCCTGCTCGCCTTCCTTGAGTTTGGCGAGCAAAGATTCAGGTGTGGGACGGTTGCCGTTACTCATTTGCTGCATACGACTTCACAGCGCTTCTTACTGAAGGTCCTACGGTCTTTTGCTCATCGGCTTCCTGTTATCGAGGTCAATATTAAGTTCCAGCACGTTGACTCGCGGCTCGCCGAGAAATCCGAATTGCCGGCCCTCAGTGTGGGCAGCGATGAGTTGCCGCACTTCCGGCTCGCTCAATTCGCGCGCGCGCATGATGCGCGGGATCTGAAATTCAGCTGCCGCCGGCGAGATGTGCGGATCGAGGCCCGAACCCGAAGTCGTCACCAGATCGATCGGTATCGGCTGGCCGGGATTCTCTGGCTTTAGTTTCTCAACGTCAGCTTTCACACGATCAATTAGCTTCTGGTTCGTAGGTCCGAGATTCGATCCCGAAGATGCCCCGGCATCGTACCCGGCAACGCCGGCGGCACTTGGTCTTGAATGAAAATAGCCTGGCCCTAAGAAGGGTTGACCAATGATTCGTGAGCCAATAATCGTGCCGTCGCCGCGTCGGATTAGTTGCCCATTGGCCTGTTCCGGAAAAATCACCTGCGCCAGGCCGGTGACAACCAGCGGATAAACCAGGCCCAGAAGCACCGTCGTAACGATTGTCATTAGAACTGCGGTTAGTAGGTTTTTCATGTCTTTTGTCCGTCGTCCGTAGTCCGTAGTCAGTGGTCAGTTGTCAGTGGTCAGTTGCAGGTTTTAACCAACTGGCCAGTTCCAAACAAAACCCGCGACTAACCACTGGCCAACTGACAACTGACAACTGACCACTGACAAACTATGCCAATCCCATCGCATGAACGATCACGTCAATGATCTTGATGCCGATAAACGGCGCCACTATTCCGCCGAAGCCGTAAATGAACAGGTTGCGCCTCAACAGAGAAGCCGCGCTCAGCGCCCGATACTTCACGCCTTTGAGCGCCAGCGGAATCAACGCGATAATGATCAGCGCATTGAAAATAACCGCCGAGAGAATTGCCGACTGCGGAGTCTTCAAACCCATGATGTTCAGCGCGTTTAGTGCACCCAGCGTAGCCACGCCACTGAACATTGCCGGAATGATCGCGAAGTACTTCGCGACGTCATTCGCAATCGAGAACGTCGTCAACGCGCCGCGCGTCATCAAGAGCTGTTTGCCAATCTCGACCACTTCGATCAGCTTCGTCGGATTAGAATCGAGATCGACCATATTGCCGGCTTCTTTCGCCGCCTGGGTTCCGGTGTTCATCGCTACGCCGACGTCGGCCTGGGCCAGCGCGGGCGCATCGTTGGTGCCGTCACCGGTCATCGCGACCAACTTGCCGCCGGCCTGCTCTTCCCTGATCAGTTTCATCTTTTCTTCCGGAGTCGCCTGGGCCAGAAAATCATCAACGCCGGCTTCGCGCGCAATCGTAGCCGCAGTCAGAGGGTTATCGCCCGTAATCATCACGGTCTTGATACCCATCTGACGCAACTGATTGAAGCGCTCAACCATGCCGCCTTTGACGATGTCTTTGAGTTGAATAACGCCCAGAGCCACGCGGTCTTCCGCGACTACCAGCGGCGTAGCGCCCTCGCGGGAAACTCTTTCCACAATCTCGGTTAAGTCAGCCGGCACCTTCGTCGCAAACTGCGCGAGATATTGGGTAATGGCGTCCGCAGCGCCCTTGCGTATTTCGCGACCATCGAGATCGACGCCGGACATCCTCGTCTGCGCGGTGAAAGGAACGAACCTGGCTTCATGTGAGGCTAATTCACGGCCACGCAATCCGTATTTCTCCTTCGCGAGCACCACGATTGAACGGCCCTCGGGAGTTTCATCGGCCAGCGAGGACAATTGCGCAGCTTCGGCCAACTCCTGTTCATTGACCCCGTCCAGAGGAATAAAAGCTGTGGCTTGCCGGTTGCCGAGCGTGATCGTGCCGGTCTTGTCGAGCAGGAGCGTATTCACATCTCCGGCTGCTTCAACCGCGCGCCCTGACATCGCCAACACGTTGTGCTGAATGAGTCGATCCATGCCGGCAATGCCGATTGCCGAAAGCAGTCCGCCGATAGTCGTAGGTATCAGGCAGACCAATAGTGACGCCAGTACAAAAATCGTCTGCGGCGCGCTGGAGTAGATCGCAAACGGCTGCAAGGTGACCACCGCAAGCAGGAAAATTATCGTGAGCCCTGCGAGCAGAATGTTGAGGGCAATCTCGTTTGGCGTTTTCTGGCGTTCGGCGCCTTCGACCAAAGCGATCATTCGATCCAGGAATGTTTCGCCGGGGTTCGAGCTGATGCGTACCTGAATTTGATCGGACAGCACGCGCGTGCCGCCGGTCACTGCGGATCGATCGCCGCCGGCTTCGCGAATCACGGGCGCTGACTCGCCGGTGATCGCCGACTCGTCAACAGAGGCCACGCCTTTGATGACATCGCCGTCGCCGGGAATGAACTCACCGGCAGAAACTATGACAACGTCATCCTTGCGCAACTGAGCCGCCGGGATAACCTGGGTTTTGCCATCCGGCAGAAGCTTTTTGGCGGTCGTCTCGCTGCGGGTCTTGCGCAGGTTGTCGGCCTGCGCCTTACCGCGACCTTCAGCCATCGCTTCAGCAAAGTTTGCGAACAGTACGGTGAACCATAGCCACAGCGTGATCTGAAGTTCAAACTTGTGATTCGTGACGCCGAAAACTGGTCTGAATAAACCGTAGACAAAATAAACGGTCGTGAGCACGCTACCGACTTCGACGACGAACATCACCGGGTTCTTCATCATGGTGCGCGGGTTGAGCTTGATAAACGAATCCGCGATCGCTCGTCTGACGATTACCCAATTCCACACGGCCATCTTTTTTTTCGTCTTGATCATCGCCTTAATGTTCGACAAACTTTAGTTTGTCGTTAGTTCTCCCAATTAACTCCCCTACGACAGCGACAAACTCAAGCTTGTCGGACAAATTCAAAACGTCTTCCCCGCATACATCGAAAAGTGTTCGACGATTGGCCCCAGGCTGAGCACCGGGAAAAATGTCAGTGCCCCGACAATCACAATCACGCTGACCAGGAGCACGGTAAACAGCGGCGTTGTTACGGGAAATGTTCCCAACGACGGCGGCACTACTTTTTTCCGAGCCAGGTTTCCCGCCACCGCCAGCATGGGCACGATCATCAGGAAGCGCCCCATCAACATCGCCACGCCAAGCGTCGTGTTGTACCAGTACGTATTCGCAGAAATGCCGGCGAACGCCGAACCGTTGTTTCCAGTTCCCGAAGTGAAGGCATAAAGAATCTCTGACAACCCGTGGGGCCCGCTGTTATTCAACTGCGATGTACCAAAGCCGGGAGCCAGGACCGAAACTGCCGTCAGCACCAGAATCACGAGCGGGAAAATCAGGACATAAAGCATTGCCAGCTTCACGTCATACGATTCGATTTTCTTGCCCAGGTACTCCGGCGTGCGCCCCACCATTAATCCGGCAATGAAGACCGACAGGACTACGAAGATCAGCATTCCGTAGAGTCCGCTACCAACACCACCAAAAATAATCTCGCCGAGCATGATGTTGACTAGTGGCACCAAACCGCCCAGCGGCGTAAACGAATCGTGCATCGAATTCACTGCGCCGCAACTCGCGTCCGTGGTGACCGTCGCGAAGAGCGTGCTGTTGGCAATGCCAAACCGCACGTCTTTGCCTTCCATGTTTCCGCCGGACTGACTTACGCCGGCCACTTGATTCGTGCCCAACAACAGCGGATTGCCACGCGCTTCTGCCCAATAAGCAGTTACTACACCGGCAAAAAACAACACGACCATTGCGGCGAGCACTGCCCATCCATGCTTTGGCGATCCAGTCATCCGGCCCAACGTGTAGGTCAGGCCTCCGCCGAGCGAAAAAATCAACAGCAACTGGATGAAGTTAGTGAAGGGCGTGGGATTCTCGAAAGGATGCGCTGAGTTGGTGTTAAAGAAGCCACCACCGTTGGTGCCGAGTTCCTTGATGACTTCCTGAGAGGCCACCGGGCCCTGGGCAATCGTCTGCTCAGTAATTGTTTTGCTTTCCTTCTGATTTGTGCCGTCAGGATTCGTCAGGACATTGCCGTTCGCATCCTGCTTGTCGACTTCGATCGTTTGCGGCTCGAGCAGTTTAACCGTGTCGTACGGCCTGAGGTTTTGAATTACTCCCTGCGAAACAAGCAGCAAGGCCCCGAGGACGCAGGCCGGGAGCAGCACGTACAAGTTGCAGCGCACAAAGTCGACCCAGAAATTTCCGATGGTCTCCATCTCGCGGCGAGCTATGCCGCGAATGAAAGCAATTGCCAACACGATGCCGGTCGCCGCTGAGGCAAAATTGTGGTAGGCCAGACCGGCCATCTGCGTGAAATAACTCATCGTCACTTCCGGCACATAGCTTTGCCAGTTCGTATTGGTGGCGAACGACGCTGCGGTATTGAAGGCTGAACCCACGAAACCACCGGTGGCGCTTGATGCAGAATCAACTCCGGGAAGCTTCTGTGGATTGAACGGCAGATAGCTCTGTAGGCGTTGAATTAAGTAAAGCAGAACGAGTGAGACGACGCTGAACAAAAGCATCGCCGTCGCATATTCGGTCCAGCGCATCTCGCGCTTTTCATCGACGCCGGTCAGTCGATAGATGAGCCGTTCAATCGGCCGCAGCCCTGGATGCATAAACGTGCGCTCGCCATTGAAGACATGGGTCATGAAGATGCCCAGCGGCTTCGCGATGGCGATGATGATCGCGATGAAGATCAGAATTTGTAACCAGCCGTTAAGAGTCATGCATGTGGCACAGACTTCAGTCTGTGACTCCTTGTCAATTCGAACCCGTAAACACAGACTGAAGTCTGTGCCACTAGAATTTCTCCGGTCGCAGCAGCGCGAACGTCAGGTAAATAAGCAGCAGCAGCGAAACTGCCAGAATCACGAGTGTTCCAATAGCCATGTCGTTAACCTCACTCAAAAGTGGCACGGGCGTCCCGCCCGTGAGGCACGCGCAGGACGCGTGTCACCACCTCACTGCAATTTCTCGCACGCTCGCACATACGCGAGCGCAATCAGAAAGAAGAGAATCGTTGCGGCAAGAAAAATCAGATCAAGCATCGTCGTCCTCGTCAGTTGAAGTTGTAGCCGATCTCCAGCAGGAAAAAGTGATTTCCTCGCGATGCATTCTGATTTCCAATCGAGTAGCTCGCGTAACCTGTGACTTTTTGACTTACCTTGAAAATCGCGCCGGGTGTGAAATAGCCCGCGCCATGCTTTCCCGTGAACCAATCAGCGGCCAGCGTGACTTTCGGGCTCAGTGGTTGTTCAAACGTGAACTGGCCGCCGGCGCGATTTGCGTTTGCCGCCACCACATTCTTGCTGAAAAAATAGCTGCCAAAGCCAAGCCGCGTCTTCGATTTGAACGTCTTCTGCGACATCGCATAGGCATAGGTACCGGCGTTGTAAGACTTGTTTCGCACCGGAAAAAACAGATTGTCGCCCAGGACGATTGCCCAGCCGTTGTCGCCGCCGTCGTAAACCTTCCATTTCACGGTCGGAGAGATAGTGGTCGAATCCGGACCCGGCTGAACGTTGCCAAGGATGTTCACGCCAACTTCCACCTTTCCTCCGGCCCCAACTACGAGGCGCGGCACGAATGACGAAAACTTATTCACTGCGGCGGAATCATTCGGTTTCGCACTTATGTCCAGCTCGAAATAGACCTTTCCTTTATCGAGCACGTCGGTTGTCGGCACGTTGAAAACGGTTTGCTGTGCGTGTCCGGTTATGGACGTCGCAGTTATCACCAGGAAGAAAAGGCCGGCTCCAATTGTCCATCTCCACAACAAGTTGACCGTCTCAGGGTGAAATCCCTTTGGTCTCTTTGGTCGTACTGTTGAATTCATTTCGCTTCTCGTCACACATGAGCCTACGAAATCATTGATAAAAGCGGTGTAAATTGTTCATAAACAAATCGTGAACGAAGGACTATGTGGACACGCATTTTGCGCGGGTGCTTCACGGGCGGGACGCCCGTGCCACCTCCATCGCAATCAATTGACGATTCGCGCTGGCTGAAGAGCTAGACGGCAGGATAGAGATCGAAAGATCGACTTCGCGATTATGAAATTGATGGTTGATTCTACAGAGGTGAGGCGTCCGGCAATGGTTGACCTACTTCCCTGGCAGGAACCGGTAGCCCACCCACGGTTCGGTCAAAATGTAGCGCGGGCGAGCGGGATCTTCCTCAATCTTCTTTCGCAAGCGGCCGACAAAAACTCTGAGATACTCGGTTTGTTCGACATAGTTTCCTCCCCAAACCGCGCTTAGCACCGTTCGATGAGTCAGGACTTTGCCGGCATTCCGCATCAGATAGACCAACAAATCAAACTCCTTTGGAGACAAGTGAATCGCCTTGCCCGACACGCTGATTTCTCTGGTCTCAAGATCGATGTGAAAGTCCCGATCGTCGATGACTTTCTCCGGTTGCTCGCCTACAGGCGACCGGCGCAGGGCCGCCCTGACTCTGGCCAGAAACTCTCCCATCGCAAACGGCTTGGTCACATAATCGTCGGCGCCGGCATCGAGCGCCTCTATCTTGACGGCTTCATCGCTTTTGACGGACAGCACGATGATCGGAACAGTCGATATTGCCCGCAGCCTCTTGCACACTTCCAGGCCGTCCATGTTGGGCATGGAGAGATCCGTTATTACCAGGTCAGGCGTCCACAGTTGAAAAAGCTCAAGCGCCGACTCGCCTTCTGAGGCAACTCTGACGTCAAAGCCATGCTTCGTCAGGCCGCTCCGCATGACCATGGTGATCTGTTGCTCGTCATCGACGACCAGAATGCGTTTTTTACTTTCCATGTTCGATAAGCTTTAGCTCGTCGTTTGCCTTGAAATTGATCAACGGCGAAAGATACGACAAGCTAAAGCTTGTCGAACACTGGGTCGTCGTCTCCCACCGGAACTGTGAAACTCACTCGCGTGCCTGTGCTTTCTTCGCCATCTTCGATCCAGATGCGCCCGCCATGCGCCTCTACAATTCCCTTCGCGATCGACAGGCCCATGCCAATCCCCTCCGGGCGTCCGGAACCCATCGGAACGCCCCGGACGTGGACGAACTTTTCAAAGACGCGCTGACGCAAGTGTTTCGGAATACCGCGCCCCTGATCGGTTACGGAAATTCGCACCATCTCGGCCGGAGCCCGATTCGCCTTGATAGTAATGCAGGTGCCCGCGGGAGCGTACTTGGTCGCATTATCAATCAATGTGTAAATAACCTCGGCTACCGCGCGCGCGTCAACGCGAATCACCGGCAGTTCGCTCTCGATCAGGCTCCTGAGTTGATGTTTTTTCATGAGCGGCGCGGCGCGGGCGAGGGCCGCTTCAATAATCTCCTCAACTGCACCCCAGTTGCGCGACAACTGCACGTCTCCGGCTTCGATGCGAGCCAGATCAACTATGCTTTCGACAAAGCGATCCAACCGATCAGCCTCGTCGCTAATTACTTTCAGCATGGTTTTCTGTTCGGCGGGACTAAAGCTCTCAGTCTGGCCATTTGATTCGCCGTCTTCAAGCAACAAAGTGGCGGACGCTTTGATCGAGGTTAAAGGCGTTCTCAAATCATGTGTGATCGCATCGAGCAAAGCTGTCTTCATCCGTTCGCTGCGACGCAGCCCTTCAGCCTCGCTGGCGCGGTCAAAGGCTTCCTGAAGTTCCTCGTATAAGCGGCGATTCTCGACCCGTCCTGATTCGGCTTCCTCGGCCCGGCGCCTGGCCCTCGCCGAAAGCTGGCCGACCGCCAGGGCCGTTATGAAGAACGCAGTCAGAGCGATCCAGTTCTGCGGATCGACGATCCTCAATGTATGAAGCGGCTCAAGAAAAAAGAAGTTGTACGAGAGCATTCCTGCCAATGACGCCAGCAGCGCCGGTCCGCTTCCCCAGATGATGGCCACGGAGAGGACCACCAGCAAGAAGGCGAATCCCACCGTCGTGGTGTTGATTTCACTACGCAAGGGAATGAGGATCGCGGTGACTGCGCCGATGGATAAAGCAGCCAGGCTGTAGCCCCAACGTGAATGGCTTAGCTTACGGAACAAAGGGTTCACGCTCCTCATCGATGCAGTAAGTACTCCTGCAGGATGTAAACACCGGCGCCGGCAAAATATCCGAGCGCGGCCAGCCAGCCAATCCTCTTGAGATACCAGAAGAAGCTGATCTTCTCAATTCCCATTACCGCCACACCTGCTGCGGTGCCGATGATTAGCATACTTCCGCCGGTGCCGGCGCAGTAAGCAATGAACTCCCACAGGTAACTATCAGGCGGGAAGTTGCGCAGGTCGTACATTCCCATCGTGGCCGCCACCAGCGGGACGTTGTCGATAATCGCAGATAACGCTCCGATGCTCATGATGATCAGAGTTTGATTGGGGATCCTCTGATTGAGCAGATGTGCGAAACGAGTAAGCAGGTGCGTGCTCTCCAACGAGCCGACCGCAATCAGAATTCCCCAGAAGAACAGAATGCTCGGCACGTCGATTGTTTGAAGCGCCTGCTCAACAGAGAGCTGCTGCTTCTCTTCCACGTCCTTCTCTTTATGAATGAACTCGGTTATGACCCAGAGGATGCCCAGGGCCAACAGAATTCCCATGTAGGGTGGCAGGTGCGTGACAGTCTTAAAGACCGGCACCATGATCAGCAGACCAACTCCGGCGAAAAGTACCAGCTGCCGCTCAAAGCGAAGATTGATCCGATTATTTTTCGTTTCATCGATGGCGGGTTTGGTGGCCCTACCTTTCACCATAAACGAAACCACCGTCAGTGGAACCAGCAAGCAGACCAGGCTGGGAAGAATCAACTTGATAATGATATTGCCGCTGGTAATTTGGCCTCCGATCCACAGCATGGTGGTGGTCACGTCTCCGATCGGCGACCACGCCCCACCGGCGTTCGCGGCAATCACAATCATCCCAACCAGAAACATCCTGTCTTTCCTGTCGGCGAGAAGCTTACGTGTCATCGAGGCCATCACGATGGCAGTCGTCAGGTTATCGAGCGCGGCGGAAAGAAAAAACGTCACGAGACAGATGATCCACAGTAATTTTCTTTTGCTGTTTGTGGTGATGCGACGGGTGATGACTTCGAAACCATCATGAGCGTCGATGATCTCGACAATCGTCATTGCCCCCATGAGGAAGAACAGAATGCCCGACAGATTGCCAAGATGATGAAGCAATTGCTCAGCAACTGCCTCCCGGTTTGCGGCGAAGAGAACATACACGGTCCAACACAGGACGCCGGTGAGCAAAGCACTAGCCGCTTTGTTTATTTTCAGCGGCTGCTCAAGCACAATCGCCGTATAGCCAAGCACAAAAATCGCTATGATGAGAACTTCCACTTGACCTCAGAGTAAGCCACATCCGAGAAAGTTCGAAGCTTCAAACCCAAACGCTCGCCAGTGCCTGAATTGCCCAAACTGTACGGGCGTCCCTCCGTAGGCGCCCGTTTTCGTTCGATCAGGGGGCGCCCACGGAGGGACGCCCCTACAGATCGGGCACCAGAATAATCTCTTCTAAAAACGCGTGACACAAATCAGACGGATCTGTCGCTTTCAAAGTTGAGAGCTGTCGGAGGACGCTCTCAAAGAAAAACAGAGTGAAGGAGATGATGGAAAGAAAAACCCAACTCGCCAAAGTGTTTCTCATCGCGCTCGCCCTGGCGGGAGTCGTCCTGGCAGCCGGCTACAGTCAGAAGGGCCGCGACGAAGGGCTCGGTGAAGCAGCTTACAGTTTAGGGATGGAATGTTTATAGAGAACGAGGCTGCTCACCTTTCAGAGTCCGTAGGAGCGCAATGTGTTTCGATGGCTCGTTTCGCTCCTACGGAGCTTGGACAAATCTATTATGGCTGTAACTGTAAACATTCTGCTGCTGCGGAGCTAAAGACGTTTGGTTGCGGCCCTGCCGCGCCGTGTCTCTGCGATGAAATTACTTGACACAACAGCTTCACCAACGAGGCACAGAGGTTCCGGCACCGCACTATCTACTTTTGTGTTCCTCGGCGGGGCCGCCGTCTGAGACTTGAAGGATCCTGTCCCGATAGATCACGACGTAGAGTTTCTCTGCCAGGCTGCGATCCAGTGTTTTCAAAACTGCGTACTGTTTGAGCGCGGCCTCCCGGTCCCTCAAATTCAGATTTACGACCCCCAGGTTCAGGAAGGCGGCGGCAAAGTCCGGCCTCAAGTTGGTTGCCTGCTGCAAAAGCCTCTTGGCCTCTTTGTAATTTCCCAAACGAGCGTATGCACAGCCCAGATCGTTATACATGACTCCTGTATTCAGTTTGAGTTGAAGGGCCTTCCGCAACGACACGATCGCATCCTGGTACCGCACCAGCTTTAGATAGACCTGACCTAACGCCGCGTGGGCAACGGCGTAATCGGGCTTCATCGTAATCGCTTTATTAAGATGGTCAGCGGCCTCCTCGTAACGGCCCATGAAATAGTCCGTAGCGCCAAGATTGCCGTAAAACTCAGGTTGATCCTGTCTGTCTTTGATCGCCCGCTGGAACCATTCGGCAGCGGCCCCGTACTCGTTTACCTGAAAGTAGATCACTCCCAGTTCGTTCTCCGCCTCAGCGTTATGTGGACTAAGCCCAATCGCCCGCTTCACTGAGTCAGCAGCCTCAGCGTACAGATCAAGCCGCAAATATGTTCGGCCCAGGTCGTAGTGAAACCTGCTGTTGCCAGGGTCTAGCAGGACTGCGTTTTTGAAGGCAACAACAGCTTCATCGAGGCGGTTTATAGCTTCGAAGATCATGCCCAGATTGTAAAAGGCCGGCGCATAGTCGGGCCTAAGTGCAACTGCCTGTTTACCGGCCTCGATGGCCTCTTTAATTCGATTCTGGCGCGCATACAAAACGCAAAGGCTGTTGTGCGCTTCTGCGAGACCTGGATTAATTTGAACTGCTCGTTGCAGCAAGGCAATTGCCGCTTCGTATTTTGCCGCCTGATATTGACGCAGCGCGCTCTCGTAATTCTCCGTCGCGCCGGTCAACTCCGAGGCGTCGGTAAAGCCAAGTTTCAAAGGAACTGTCTGTCTCTGGTTCTGACCCTCAACGCGAACACTGCTCAAGGCTCCAAAGAGAAACACAAACGCCAGACTAGACTGCGAAAGAAGCCGACGCTTCCGATCGCCGTGGCGCGCACCACGCCGGCGCTGGTAACTTGTGCTTCTTTTCACTGCCCGTTTCTGCCAACCGATCACCCTACAACCTTGATTTCTATTCAATGCATTCCCCCTGATCGAAAAGTGTTTTGCGTGTCAGAAGCCGGACCGTAAGGGAGGGCTCGCTTTCAGGCCCTCCCTCACAGTCGGGCTTCTGATACGACTGAAAGAACTGAAGAGCCATCGCGGAAGATTCAAGCCAAAGGAGATTAGGCGAATGTTCCCTGACCGAAGTCACCACGGTTGCGATGGCCCTCATATCTCTCTCCGCAAGGACCGTACCGTGCGTCAACAAGCCGGGCGAATCGCTTGTCGTGCCGGCCTAAATCCTCGCAAACACGTGAATTGTTGATCGCGATAGTTGCACTAGCGGCGCTACCTGAGGGGACTTCGGCTAACGAATTTGTAAAGCCGCCAGGAAGCAGACGACAAGTTTGTTACATCGTCCGTTTTTGGCTTTCGTCGAGTAACAAAGCGCAGCGAGCATCCCACAGAAAACAAGACGGACGTGGTTTTGAGTGCGGCTTAGGACTCCGTCGGCTAATGTCTATGCCTCTGTGAAAATCTCTGTGTCTCTGTGTTGAAATTGTTCGAGAAAACCAACACCACAGAGGCACAGAGAAACGGAGGTCATATTTTCATACAAACTGCTTAGCGGATTCAGCGCTTGATCTCGGCGTGCCAATTAAGGATTGGTCGCAGAGCGCGGACGGATTAAAGACTCACCGTGTGAAGTGACGACAAATTTGTCGTGAGGAAAGTTAACTCTGCATTAAGTAGATTCCCCTCCCCCTGGGAGGGGCGCGGCTTTGCTGCAAAAGTCATTTTCCACCTCCGCGAGACGGGACTGAAGTAGCCCGGCGCTTCGGAGGCTGTGTCAAAACTCAGAGTTTCAGCGCCAAAGGCGCGAGATGTAACAGCCTGGGCCATCGGCCCAGGTTGAGGTAGTTACAGGATCCAAGCGCTGAAAGCGCGAAATATCGTCAACGCTACGAATCAGCGCCGTCTTCGTCTAACGATTCTATTTCGCGCTTTCAGCGCTTTCTAAATCTGACTTGACGCTCACCTGGGGCGTTGCCCCAGGCTATTACATTTCGCGCCGTTGGCGCTTGTTCGCCGACTTTTGCGGCAAAGCCGAGGGGCGCAGCAACGAGTCGATACCCGGAAAAAGATCCCGCGCGGGCTGAAAGCCCGCGCACGCAAGTAATTTGCTTTCTCCTTGCCGTAGCTGCGCCCCTCCCCCAGCCCCTCCCAAAGGGAGGTGAGGCAAATCCCATTTTTGAATCTGACCTTGATCAGGGCTTCCTGAAGTTTGTCACCAAGGTTCGACAAGCTAAAGCTCGTCGGACATTAAACTACCCGCCGTCCGTAATCGCACCGACGCTGCTGCTGGAAACCTGGGCCGCATACTTTGCGAGTACGCCCCTCCGGTAACGAGGCGCGGGCGGAACCCAGGCCGCCCGGCGACGTTCGAATTCCTGCTCGGAAATATTCAGTTGCAATAGTCTCTGTTCAGCATCAATCGTGATTGTATCGTCCTCTTCGACGAGGGCAATTCCGCCGCCCAGCGTGGCTTCGGGCGCAACATGTCCAACGACCATCCCGTGGGTGGCTCCCGAGAATCGGCCGTCAGTGATCAGCCCAACAGCGTCACCCAAACCTGCGCCGATGATCGCGGAAGTGGGAGCGAGCATCTCGCGCATGCCAGGCCCGCCTTTGGGCCCCTCATAACGAATCACGACAACGTCCCCCGCTCTGATTCGTCCTGAAAGAATATTCTCGAGGCAGTTCTCTTCTGAG
>Ga0207709_10000107_pt1 | contig 129240 bp, 124 predicted proteins | sample KBSM34metaG_FD_184397 | JGI IMG/M metagenome (GOLD analysis project Ga0207709, IMG submission 184397) | Miscanthus rhizosphere microbial communities from Kellogg Biological Station, Michigan, USA - KBS M3-4 metaG (SPAdes) (version 2) | ecosystem: Host-associated > Plants > Roots > Rhizosphere... | reverse complement strand
GTTGGTTACATCTTTGATTTCTCGCGGAGTAACTTGTGATGCTGATAATCTTGTTGACTATCAGTCTGACTCCACAAGCACCCACACGAATTGCTTGATTCAGTTGTTAAAGAGCGGTTGGTTAAGAGCTTTCGTCTCAACCGAGGCGCGCATTCTACAGCAGCCTCATTTGCTGTCAAGTGATTATTTTCAGAAGTTTTCGAAGATTTCGAAGATTTCTTCAACAACTTCAACCACTTGCGCTTCCGATCTCTCGTCAGCGGGAGGCGAATTCTACAGCGTTACACGCTGCTGTCAACACCTCTTTTTCTCCGCTTTCGACCGAGAAGATCGAACCGTTGAAAGCGCCAGAAAAACCGGCATTTCCAACTCCTTCCAGGCTTCGATGATCTGAAGCAAACCGCTATCGAAAACCGTGTAACTCATTAAATCTCAAGGAGTTTTCCGTTTCGACTGCGCCGGAAGTGGGGCGAATTATAGACCTCCAGAATCTGCCGTCAACACTTAATTTCGTTTTTCTTTCAATAACTTGCGGACAGATCGTAAAACACCCCACGCCCTCTATATAGAAGCCCCCTTCTATATAGAGGAAGCCATCAAAGCACTCCATCCTGCTTCATTGCCGCCACCGCTCCGGCTTCCAGACCCAGCACTCGCTGCAAAACCTCCAGCGTATGCTCACCTAATAGAGGAGGAGCACGTCGATACTCAACTGGAGTCCGCGACAAGCGAATCGGACTCGCCACCTGCGGCACCATCCCTGCCAGAGCATGAGGCAGCTCGATCGCCAACCCACGGGACTTAACCTGCGGATCCTCGAACACCTGTGACAGATCATTGATCGGCCCACACGGCACACCCGCCTGCTCCAGTTGAGACACCCACTCGGCGGTCGTTTTGAAGACTGTTGCCTGACGGATCAGCGGAATCAGCACCGCCCGGTTCGCCACTCGCAGCTTATTAGTAGCAAAGCGCGGATCGTCCGCCCACTGCGGCTGCCCGGCTACCTCGGCAAACTTGCGGAACTGCCCGTCATTACCCACCGTGAGAATGAAGTCACCATCAGCAGTAGGAAAGTCCTGGTACGGCACGATATTCGGATGCGCATTCCCCAGCCGCTTTGGCGCATTGCCCGTCGTCAGATAATTCATCGCCTGGTTAGCCAGACAAGCCACCTGAACATCCAGCAGCGCCATATCGATATGCTGACCACCGCCGTCATGATCGCGGTGAGCCAGCGCGGCCAGAATCGCCACGGTCGAATACAACCCCGTCAGAATATCCGTGAGCGCCACACCCACCTTCACCGGACCGGCGCCTTCATCACCTTCAGGACGCCCGGTGAGGCTCATCAGCCCACCCAGTCCCTGAATCATGAAGTCATAACCCGCACGCTTGGCATACGGTCCGGTCTGACCGAAACCAGTAATCGAGCAATAGATCAGATCCGGATTGACCGCCTTCAGCGACTCGTAATCCAGGCCATAAGCGGCCAGACCACCCACCTTGAAGTTCTCGATCAGGATGTCGGACCTGGCTGCCAGCTCCCGCACGAGCTTCTGACCTTCGGGACGCGTGAAGTCGATCGTCACCGATTGCTTGTTGCGGTTGGCCGACAGGTAATAAGCCGCCTCGCTGGTGTTCTCGCCGTAAGCGTCTTTCAGGAAGGGCGGCCCCCAGGCGCGGGTATCGTCACCATTACCCGGGCGCTCGACCTTGATCACTTCCGCCCCAAGGTCGGCAAGAATCTGCCCGGCCCATGGGCCGGCCAGCACTCGCGATAAATCCAGTACCCGCAGATGCGACAGCGCGCCCATGGTCGCTCTCCTGTTAATAGAACGCCTGCAGGCCGGTCTGCGCACGACCGAGGATCAGCGCGTGAACGTCGTGAGTACCTTCGTAGGTATTGACCACTTCCAGGTTGACCAGATGACGGGCCACCCCGAACTCATCGGAGATCCCGTTACCGCCCAACATGTCACGCGCCATGCGAGCGATATCCAGCGACTTGCCGCAAGAGTTGCGCTTCATGATCGAAGTGATTTCAACCGCTGCGGTGCCTTCATCCTTCATGCGACCCAGACGCAAGCAGCCTTGCAGTGCAAGGGTGATTTCGGTCTGCATGTCCGCAAGCTTCTTCTGGATCAACTGAGTGGCGGCCAACGGACGACCGAACTGTTGACGATCCAGGGTGTACTGGCGAGCGGTGTGCCAGCAGAATTCCGCCGCACCCAGCGCACCCCAGGAGATGCCATAACGTGCAGAGTTGAGGCAGGTGAACGGACCTTTCAAACCACGCACGTCCGGGAAGATGTTCTCTTCCGGCACAAAGACATTGTCCATGACGATTTCGCCGGTGATCGAGGCTCGCAGACCGACCTTTCCGTGAATCGCCGGAGCGCTCAGGCCCTTCCAGCCTTTCTCCAGAACGAAACCACGGATGTCGCCAGCGTCGTCCTTGGCCCAAACCACAAACACATCGGCGATCGGACTGTTCGTGATCCACATCTTGGCGCCGGTCAGGCTGTAGCCACCTTCGACTTTGCGCGCACGAGTAATCATCGCACCCGGATCGGAACCGTGGTTCGGCTCGGTCAGACCGAAGCAGCCGATCCACTCGCCGGAAGCCAGTTTCGGCAAGTACTTCTGTTTCTGCGCTTCAGTACCGAATTCGTTGATCGGCACCATCACCAGCGAAGACTGCACACTCATCATCGAACGGTAGCCAGAGTCGACACGCTCGACTTCACGAGCAATCAGGCCGTAGCTGACGTAGTTGAGGCCGCTGCCACCGTACTGTTCGGGGATCGTCGCACCCAACAGGCCGACCTCACCCATTTCACGGAAGATCGCCGGATCAGTCTTCTCATGGCGGAAGGCTTCGAGAACACGTGGCGCGAGGCTCTGCTGGGCGAATTGCTCGGCAGTGTCGCGGATCATGCGTTCTTCTTCAGTCAGCTGTTGATCCAGCAGCAGTGGATCGATCCAGTTGAAGCTAGCTTTACCGCCCATGAGTGAGTCCTCGCAAATCGGGTGAATTAACGTGGCATTGATCCTAGGCCCGCTTCGCCATCCCGGCAAACGAGGATTTCGCATCCTGTTGTGCTAATTTCTCACTCCGAAACGTCGCGAAATGCCAATTAAGCGATGTATTAGTGAGGTTGACGTACATGCGCCGCAAGATACCCAGCACCACCGCCCTGATCAGTTTCGAAGCCGCCGCCCGTCACGAGAGTTTCACCAAGGCCGCCGAAGAACTTTCTCTCACCCAGGGCGCCATTTGCCGACAGATCGCCAGCCTTGAGGACTTCCTCAGTGTCGAACTCTTCCGACGCTCGCGTCGCGGAGTGAAGCTGACCGAAGCAGGTCTTTCCTACAGCCGTCGAGTAGCGACCCAGCTTGATGCCGTTGAGCGTGACACCCTGTCGGTCATGGGCCAGCAAGGTACCAACGTGATCGAACTCGCTGTGGTGCCCACCTTCGGCACGCAATGGCTGCTGCCAAGGCTCAAGGATTTCCAGCTCAAGCACCCCGAGGTTACGGTCAACCTGACCAACCGCACCCGCCCGTTCCTGTTTGCCGACACTGACTTCGATGCCGCCATCTATTTTGGCGATGCCGACTGGTCCGGTACCGAATCCCACAGGCTGATGGGCGAGAATCCGATGCCGGTATGCAGTCCCGTCCTGCTCGGCAACAAGACGCATCTGACACCTGAAGAAATCGCCGATCTGCCGCTGCTCCAGCAAACCACCCGCCCCTACGCCTGGCGACAGTGGTTCAACTCGCAACACCTGAACATCCCCCGCGACATGACAGGTCCGCGCTACGAGCTATTCTCCATGCTGGCCCAGGCCGCCATGCACGACATGGGCATCGCGCTGATCCCACCGTTCCTCATTCAACGCGAACTGGCCGAGAAACGTCTGGTCATTGCCAACCCGAACGCGCTCTCCAGCATCAAGGCGTATTACCTGATGATTCCGGAGCGAAAGGTCGAATCAGCGTCACTCAAGGCATTTCGCGACTGGCTGGTGAACCAGGCATATAGCTACAACCTAGAAGGTTAAAGGGCTCCAGCAATTGCTAACCCCGTAGTCAGGAAAATAAAAGCCCTACAGATATAACTATTTGTCGCAAATCGACAGACTGTATCCGAAAGTCGTACAGACGTCCCACAAGCGCCTGCCGACGTGGCTTTGAGCCCTCATTCGCGACGCATTGCGACCTATTCACGTCACCGATGAGAAAATTCTTCAAATTCATCCAGACTCCTTGAAAGGCACGGCCTGCAAGGGATTCAACTGGCCATCTGCGACATTCGGTCACGGGATGACTTGTAGTTAATTTTCCGTCACCCGTCATAATCCCTTGAAGGGCATAAACTTCGCCTGCAAAATGCCGCGCCCCGCCCTGATTTGGCGGGATCGTGCTGATCGGCCGCCCCAGTCGCACCATCCGTAGTGCATGGGTTTACTCAATAAGATCACGCAGGAGATTTGACGTGCACATTGGTGTTCCTCTCGAAACCCAGACCGGTGAAACACGGGTTGCTGCAACCCCGGAAACCATTAAAAAGCTGATCAGCCAAGGTCATAAGGTCACTGTGCAAACCGGCGCCGGCGTTAAAGCCAGCGTTGTCGACAGTGCCTATGAAGCGGCAGGCGCGACCATTGGCACTGCCAATGACGCGTTTGGCGCCGAGCTGATTCTCAAAGTGGTCGCGCCAAGCGATGCCGAACTGACGCTGATCAAGCGTGGAACGGTGCTGGTGGGCATGCTCAACCCGTTCAACAACGACACCATCGCGAAAATGGCCGAGTGCGGGATTACCGCGTTCGCCCTGGAAGCGGCACCACGTACCTCCCGGGCCCAGAGCCTCGACGTGCTGTCGTCCCAGGCGAACATTGCCGGCTATAAGGCCGTGCTGCTGGCCGCTCATTACTATCCGCGCTTCATGCCGATGCTGATGACCGCTGCGGGCACCGTGAAAGCGGCGCGCGTGCTGATTCTGGGGGCCGGCGTGGCCGGGTTGCAGGCGATTGCCACGGCGAAACGTCTGGGTGCCGTCATCGAAGCGTCCGACGTACGTCCGGCCGTGAAGGAACAGATCGAATCCCTCGGTGCCAAGTTCGTCGACGTACCTTACGAGACCGATGAAGAACGCGAATGCGCCGTCGGCGTCGGCGGTTATGCGCGCCCGATGCCGGCCAGCTGGATGCAGCGCCAGGCCCAGGCCGTGCACGAGCGCGCCAAGCAGGCTGACATCGTCATCACCACCGCACTGATTCCGGGCCGCAAGGCGCCGACGCTGCTAAGCGCAGACACCGTGGCACAGATGAAACCCGGCTCGGTGGTCATCGACCTCGCCGCCGCCCAGGGTGGCAACTGCCCGCTGACCGTGGCCGATCAGGTCGTGATCGAGAACGGCGTGACCATCGTCGGCCCGACCAATCTGGCCGGTGAAGTCGCCGCAGACGCCTCGGCGCTGTACGCACGCAACCTGCTGGACTTCCTGAAGCTGGTCTTCACCAAAGAAGGCCAGTTCGAAGTGAACCTCGAAGACGACATCGTCGCCGCGTGCCTGATGTGCCGCGACGGCCAAGTCATCCGCAAAAACGCCTAAGCAGGGATTCAGACGATGGAAGAGCTTATCTCCCCCGGTATCTACAACCTGATCATCTTCGTGCTGGCGATTTATGTCGGCTATCACGTGGTCTGGAACGTTACCCCCGCACTGCACACGCCTTTGATGGCGGTGACCAACGCCATTTCGGCGATCGTGATCGTCGGCGCCATGCTCGCTGCCGCCCTGACTGTCACCCCGCTGGGCAAGACCATGGGCACCCTTGCCGTGGCACTGGCAGCGGTCAACGTGTTTGGTGGCTTCCTGGTCACCCGCCGCATGCTTGAGATGTTCAAGAAGAAAGCCCCGAAAGTAAAAGAAGAGGCGCCTAAGTAATGAGCATGAACCTCGTCACGACGCTCTACTTGATCGCGTCGATCTGCTTCATCCAGGCCCTCAAGGGTCTGTCGCACCCGACCACATCGCGGCGCGGCAACCTGTTCGGCATGCTCGGCATGGCACTGGCAATCATCACCACGGTCGGCCTCATCTACAAGCTGGGCGCTGAGCTGGCAACTGCCGGAATCGGTTACGTGATCGTCGGCCTGCTGATCGGCGGCACCGCCGGTTCGATCATGGCCAAACGCGTTGAAATGACCAAGATGCCGGAACTGGTCGCGTTCATGCACAGCATGATCGGTCTGGCAGCGGTGTTCATCGCCATTGCTGCAGTGGTTGAGCCGCAGTCGCTGGGCATCGTCAAGCAACTGGGCGACTCGATTCCGGCAGGTAACCGTCTGGAGCTGTTCCTCGGTGCCGCCATCGGCGCGATCACCTTCTCCGGTTCGGTAATCGCCTTCGGCAAGCTGTCGGGCAAGTACAAGTTCCGCCTGTTCCAGGGGGCACCTGTACAGTTCAGCGGTCAGCACAAGCTGAATGCGGTACTGGGTCTGGCGACGCTGATCCTTGGCCTCACCTTCATGCTGACCGGCAACCTCGCCGCGTTCGCACTGATGCTGGCCCTGGCGTTCGTCATGGGCGTGCTGATCATCATCCCGATCGGCGGCGCCGACATGCCGGTGGTGGTGTCGATGCTCAACAGCTATTCCGGTTGGGCGGCGGCGGGTATCGGCTTCTCGCTGAACAACTCGATGCTGATCATTGCAGGTTCCCTGGTGGGTTCGAGCGGCGCGATCCTCTCGTACATTATGTGCAAGGCGATGAACCGTTCCTTCTTTAATGTACTGCTCGGCGGTTTCGGCAATACAGCAGACGCCGGTCCTGCCGGGGAGAAGGAAGCCCGTCCGGTGAAATCCGGTTCGGCTGACGACGCGACTTTCCTGCTGACCAACGCCGACACCGTGATCATCGTGCCGGGCTACGGTCTGGCGGTGGCTCGCGCGCAACACGCACTGAAAGAGCTGACCGAGAAGCTGACCCACCACGGCGTGACCGTGAAGTACGCGATTCACCCGGTGGCCGGTCGGATGCCTGGCCACATGAACGTACTGCTGGCCGAAGCCGAAGTGCCTTACGACCAGGTGTTCGAGATGGAAGACATCAACTCCGAGTTCGGCCAGGCCGACGTGGTGCTGGTGCTCGGCGCCAACGACGTGGTCAACCCGGCCGCCAAGAACGATCCGAAATCGCCGATTGCCGGCATGCCGATCCTCGAAGCGTTCAAGGCCAAGACCATCATCGTCAACAAGCGCTCGATGGCCAGCGGCTATGCCGGTCTGGACAACGAACTGTTCTACCTGGACAAGACCATGATGGTGTTCGGCGACGCGAAAAAAGTCATCGAAGACATGGTCAAAGCGGTCGAGTAACCCTCGCCGGCAACACCGAACGCCCCGACTTGTCGGGGCGTTTTTGTTTGCGCAAACCGTCGGACAATTTGCCGCGTTGTTGCAGATCCGGTAACGGTGTTTTACTTGAAACCAGCTGAATAGACGCCTCGTTTGCGACCTTGGTAGCGGGACAGGCGCTCGCGAAATTCACTAGACTGCGCATCCTGCTACTCGCTGCCCGAGAAAATAATCCATGTACCGTGACCGTATTCGCCTGCCTTCGTTGTTGGATAAAGTGATGAGCGCCGCCGACGCCGCTGCGCTGATTGAGGACGGCATGACCGTCGGCATGAGCGGCTTCACCCGCGCCGGCGAAGCCAAAGCCGTTCCCCATGCATTGGCCGAGCGAGCCAAGGTCACGCCGCTGAAGATCAGCCTGATGACCGGTGCCAGCCTGGGCAATGATCTCGACAAGCAACTGACCGAGGCCGGCGTGCTGTCGCGGCGCATGCCGTTCCAGGTCGACAGCACCCTGCGCAAGGCAATCAACGCCGGCGAAGTGATGTTTATCGACCAGCACCTGTCGGAAACCGTCGAGCAACTGCGCAACCAGCAACTGAAGCTGCCGGACATCGCCGTGATCGAAGCCGTGGCCATCACCGAACAGGGCCACATCGTGCCGACCACTTCGGTGGGCAACTCGGCGAGCTTCGCGATCTTCGCCAAACACGTAATCGTCGAGATCAACCTGGCGCACAACGCCAACCTCGAAGGCCTGCATGACATCTACATCCCGACCTACCGCCCGACCCGTACGCCGATCCCACTGGTAAAAGTCGACGACCGCATCGGCAGCACCGCGATCCCGATCCCGCCAGAGAAGATCGTCGCGGTCGTCATCACCCAGCAGCCGGATTCGCCGTCTACCGTGTCGTCGCCGGATGTCGACACCAAGGCCATCGCCGATCACTTGATCACCTTCCTCAAGCAGGAAGTCGATGCCGGACGCATGACCAACAAGCTCGGCCCGTTGCAGGCCGGGATCGGTAACATCGCCAATGCGGTAATGTGCGGACTGATCGACTCGCCGTTCGAAGAACTGACCATGTACTCCGAAGTGCTACAGGACTCGACCTTCGACCTGATCGATGCGGGCAAGCTGAGTTTCGCCTCGGGCAGCTCGATCACCCTGTCGGAACGGCGTAACAGCGACGTGTTCGGCAACCTGGAGAAGTACAAGGACAAGCTGGTACTGCGTCCACAGGAAATCTCCAACCATCCGGAGGTGGTGCGGCGCCTGGGCATCATCGGTATCAACACGGCGCTCGAATTCGACATCTATGGCAACGTCAACTCCACCCACGTCTGCGGCACGCGGATGATGAACGGCATCGGCGGCTCCGGCGACTTCGCGCGCAACGCACACCTGGCGGTGTTCGTGACCAAGTCGATTGCCAAGGGCGGCGCGATTTCCAGCGTAGTGCCGATGGTCAGCCACGTCGACCATACCGAGCATGACGTTGACATCCTGGTGACCGAGGTAGGCCTGGCCGACCTGCGCGGCCTGGCGCCACGGGAGCGCGCCCGGGTCATCATCGATAACTGTGTGCACCCGGATTACCGCCAAGCGCTGAACGACTATTTCGATAAAGCCTGTGCCATCGGCGGCCACACCCCGCACATCCTGCGCGATGCACTGAGCTGGCACATCAATCTGGAAGAAACCGGACGCATGCTGGCTGTGTAATCCGCACAGATTTCCCGCTGGCACAAACACAGTTTTGCCAGCGGGATTTTTAAAATCTTCGATCTCATCAAAAACTGTACTTCTGTACCGGTCTTTTCCTACGGCTTTTGCCCGCTCAATCCTTCCTATTGGGTGAAAATGCACCAAAAATGCGCAGACAGGTACAGTTTGCGCAATTTTGACCCGTACACCCCCTATAAACAGTTAACTGGTCACTCACAATACAAGTGAACTGTATCTAGAGAGTCTGGCCAAACGAGAGGATCATGGGCATCAGTTAAACCACTACCTGATCCCGCCACAAGCGGAAGGATGTCAACCATGGAACGTACACTCAGTTCCGAACTGTTCTTCGAAGACAAAGCTGCAAAAACCCAGGCTTCCCTGCCTCTGCGCGTTATCGCCAACCTGATGCTGTGGCAGCGCCGCATCTCCAGCCGCCACCAACTGGCTCGTCTGGATTCGCGTCTGCTGGCTGACGCCGGTATCAGCGAAGCACAACGCTACGAAGAGCTGAGCAAGCCGTTCTGGCGCTAAGTAGCGTCGCTGGCTCTGGTCGCTAGACCCACCGCCAGCAACCCGAATTGAACACACAAGACCCGTCGCGGTTTCCCGCGACGGGTCTTGTCGTTTTGGGCCAGGAAAACATCCGGTACAGGAGCGTGTACCGCAGACAGGTACAGTTTTAATATAACCACAACTGAACCAGTACAATTTTGCCGCGGTGTATCTGCCGTGCTCACCGCATTCGGCTCAACATGACCTTCCGCCTCCACTGGAATAAGGAAGACGTCATGAATCACATACAGGATGTTTCAGCAGTTACGGCCGATCGTTGTCTTCGTTTCGGTCGCCTACGGCGGCTATTCAGAGGTTTCCGGCAGGGTCTGGAGCGCGCCAGGACACGGCGTCTGCTGGCTCAACTCGATGGACGGGAGCTCGCCGATCTCGGCCTGAGCCACACGGATCGACTCAACGAACTGGAAAAACCTTTCTGGCGCTAGCATTTTGCCCTCTGTGCGAAACCTCCCACACAGGCCTAATATCCGGGCAGAACGTGGCGAATGCCGTGCGACTGGCGTCTGACTTCCCAGACACCAAGCCACCTCTCAATACGAAACTTCCAGAGGAGTTACACCATGTCCCGTCTTCGCCTGCTCAGTGCTGCCGCCCTGCTGGCCGTGGCAGCCAATGCCAGCGCCTCCAGCTTCATCGTGACCACCGACGCCGTTGTTGGCGCCCTGAAGTCCTCTTCGGACGCGACTTCCGACGTCAGCTCTTCGCTGCGTGACAACAAAGTCGTGATCGCTGCCCGTGACGACGCTGCCAGCTTCGTTGCCAGCGAAGGCCAGATCCGCGGCGTGAAACTGGAGAGCGCCCTGGACCTTATCCGCCATCAGGCTCCGCAACTGAATGCGACCGATGCACAACTGGCGCAAGCCATCCTGGCGATCTGATCCGACGTTGCGTGAAGGGACACGCCCGTCGTGTCCCGATGTTTCGCCGCTGGCTCTGGCCCGGGCATTGCGCTAGCCTTGGGGCTCACTAACAGCACCCGAGACTCATGCGTTTTCTTTCAAATCTGCTCATCCCATCCGTTCTGTTCACGTCCTGCTGGGCGACGTCAGTCGATGCCTTTGACGTCTCGACGCAAAACACCGTTGTCAGCGGTTACGCCACCAGCATGGTGTCTTCCGCGCCTTTCGACCGTAAACTGTTGCTCGCCGCCCACGACGATGCCGCGGCATTCGTTGCCAGTGACGGCCAGTTGCGAGGCGCCCAGCTGGAATCCGCGTTGCATTACCTGCGTAAATCCCGGCCAAAACTTCATGTAAGCGACCTTGAACTGGCACAGGCAATTCTCGTCCAATAGTTATTCTTGCCCCCTCCGGAGTCGTTCCATGCGTAGCCCGCTGATTGCTGCCGCCCTTGGCCTGCTGTTGTTGGCCGATATGGCCCAGGCGCACACCCTGGTAGCCACCAGTAACATCATCGTTCGTGCCTCCCAGCGCACCATCGATTTCACCTCCGACACCACCACATCGATCCGCGATTCGAAAATCATCCGCGAAGCCCACGACGACGCCGCCAGCTTCGTCGCCAGCAACGGTGATATCCGTGGTGCGCATCTGGAAGCCGCCCTCAACACCTTGCGCACCCGCGTGCCGGAAGCCCGCGACGCCAGTGATCAGGTACTCGCCGAAGCCATCCTCGCATTGTGAAGTCACTCAGCGCCTGGCTGCTGGCCGGGGCGCTGCTGCTGATCGGCAGTAACGCTCACGCCAGCCTGCAACTGCGGCTCAAGACCGACGGTCTGAGCCCTGCCCAACAACAGGCCAGTCAGGCCCTGCTCGATGAAGCGATGCGCAAGCTGCCGCCCAGCTTCATCGAGCGCCTGGATCGACGCATCGATGTCGGCTGGACCGACGACATGCCCGCCAACGCCTATGGCCAGGCAACGCTGGTCTCCGAACTGGACCTGAACCGCAAACTGCTCGCCAGTCTCACCGACGGCAGCGCGGCCAAACAAAAGACCAGTCGGCCCCACGGCACTGTGCGTCAGGAATTGCTGGCCACGGTACTGCATGAAATCACCCACATTTATGATCGCGCACGCCTGTGGCCGGCCGCCGAACGTACGCTGATCCAGCGCTGCACGCGCCGCAACAACAGCGCCGGGCTGATCGGCCTGCCGGATGAATGCCGTGGCCAGAATGACCGGCGCTTCACCCTCAGCGATGACCCGCGCCTGCTCGACCTCGCCGGCTGGCAGCAATACGTCGGCCGCCGTGGCGAGCGTGAACAGCACAACCGGCAAATCGCCCGCAGCCCGGATCTGTACGAAATCTCCAATCCGAAGGAGTTCGTCGCGGTCAACATGGAGTACTTCCTCCTCGACCCGAGCTACGCCTGCCGCCGCCCGGCGCTGTATCGCTATTACAAGGAACACTTCGGCTGGGCGCCGCCGGAAAAGGACACCTGCGCCAAATCCTTCGCCTTCCTCAACGCCGGCAACGACTTTGCCAAGCAGCCATTGGGGCAGGTCGATCCGGAGCGGGTCTACGCCATCGACTACCTGCTGGCCGAAGCGAATCAGAACTGGGTCAGCCGCTGGGGGCACAGCATGCTGCGCCTGGTGATCTGCGCCCCGGGCCGGCCTCGCGGGCCGGATTGCCGACTGGACCTGGACCAGCACCTGGTGCTGTCCTACCGCGCATTCGTCGGCGATGTGCAGCTGTCGAGTTGGGATGGACTGGTCGGCAAATACCCGTCGCGTCTGTTTGTCCTGCCACTGGCGCAAGTGATCGACGAATACACCAAGACCGAATTGCGCAGCCTCGCCTCCGTGCCGCTGAACCTGTCCCGCAGCGAGATCGAAGACGTGGTCGAACACGCCGCCGAAATGCACTGGAGCTACGACGGCAACTACTTCTTCCTGTCCAACAACTGCGCGGTGGAAAGCCTGAAGCTGCTGCGTAGCGGCAGCAACAATTCGCAACTGGTCGGCCTCGACAGCATCATGCCCAATGGCCTGCTGGAAGTGCTCAAGGGCCGGGGCCTGGCGGATACCAGCGTGCTGGACAACGCGAAAGAGGCCTTGCGCCTGGGTTACCGCTTCGATTCGTTTCGCGATCGTTATCAGGCGATGTTCGAGGTGCTGAAGAAGCAACTGCCGATCAAGCAGACCAGCGTCGAGGAATGGCTGTCGCTGTCTGCCGAGGAGCGACGGCCCTGGTTCGAACGCGCCGACCTGCGCACCAGCGCTGCATTGCTGCTGTTGGAACAGGCGAGTTTCCGTCGTCAGTTGTTGCTGGCCCAGGATGAGGTCAAGCAGCGCTACCTCGGCGCCCGGGAGCTGGAAAACGGCGGCATGGACAAGGCCAACGCCACGTTGCAGCAGATCCTCGCCAACAGCGGCTTCCTCAGTCGCCCGGCAGAATTGCTCGATTCTCGTGGTTACGGCCTGCCGCAACCCAGCGAATTCAGTCGACTGGAAGCCGAAAGCAGCCAGCGTCAGAAACAGCTGCTGGTGCTCAGCGGTGATCTGGACAAGGAGGTACGCGCGCTGCTGGAACCGAAGCGAGCGGCGGAGATTGCCGCCAACGAAGCCAACGTGAAGCAGATCGGCGAGCATTTGCGCAAACTGCACAAAGCCTCGGGCGGCCTGGAACTGCCCTGAAAACAACGGCCCTGAAAAAAGAAGACCGCAGCCTGTGAAAGGCTGCGGTCTTTTTTATTGCCTGCCAATCAATACAGAACGCCGTCCAGAACTTCGTAGACGATCCCGGTACCGACTGCAATCAACACGATATCGCCACCGCGATCGTCGAAATGACCCTGTTGCGGGCCGCCGTGGTCGTGATCATCGCGTGGGTCGGCGCTGGCCAGCAGCGGCGTCGCGCTGATCATCAGCACGCCCAGACCGGCAATCAGACGTTTCGGCATTTTCATGGGGTTTCCTCACCGCACCAACAGCAAAAAGGGATTCAGAACGTGGTTCTGAACCCCTCGTTAGTCTGTGCCTCGAGGTGCTAATTCCTCTCTATCAGGAACGTTACCTTCAGCTGACGCGAGCCTTGCGCACGCCTTCGGACAGCGCCGAACACAGGCTCAGCACGCCGTCGATGGCCTGATCCGGCGTGGTCGCGTTGGCAATGTGATCGATCAGCGCCGACCCTACCACCACGCCATCGGCCAGACGCGCGATGGACGCAGCCTGCTCCGGCGTACGGATACCGAAACCGATGCTGATCGGCAGGTCGGTGTGACGACGCAGACGCGCCACCGCTTCCTCGACGTGCTCCAGCGTCGCCGCACCAGCACCGGTCACACCGGCAACCGACACGTAGTAAACGAAGCCGGAGCTGCCGTTCAACACTTTCGGCAGACGTGCGTCATCGGTGGTTGGTGTGGTCAGGCGGATGAAGTCGATGCCTGCAGCCTGGGCCGGGTCGCACAGCTCCGAGTTGTGCTCCGGTGGCATGTCGACCACGATCAGGCCGTCAACGCCGGCCTCTTTGGCTTCGGCGATGAAGCGCTCGACGCCGAACTTGTGGATCGGGTTGAAGTAACCCATCAGCACCAGCGGTGTGTCGCTGTTGTCCTTGCGGAACTCGCGGACCATTTGCAGGGTTTTGATCAGGTTCTGCTTGGCGCCCAGGGCACGGATGTTCGCCAGCTGAATCGCCGGGCCGTCGGCCATCGGGTCGGTGAACGGCATGCCCAGCTCGATCACATCGGCACCGGCTTTCGGCAGGCCTTTGAGGATGGCCAGCGAAGTGTCGTAGTCCGGGTCACCAGCGGTGACAAAGGTCACCAGGGCTGCGCGGTTCTGTTCCTTGAGTTCGGCAAAGCGGGTTTGCAGGCGGCTCATCAGTGTTTCTCCTGCTTAGATTGTTCCATGTGGTGCATGACGGTCTGCATGTCTTTGTCGCCGCGGCCGGACAGGTTGACCACCATCAGGTGATCCTTCGGCAGCTTCGGTGCGCGTTTGAATACTTCGGCCAGGGCATGGGCGCTTTCCAGTGCCGGGATGATGCCTTCGAGGCGGCAGCACTGGTGGAACGCAGCAAGGGCTTCGTCGTCAGTCACCGAGGTGTACTGGACGCGGCCGATGTCATGCAACCAGGCGTGCTCCGGGCCAATGCCCGGGTAATCGAGGCCGGCGGAAATCGAGTGGGCGTCGATGATCTGGCCATCGTCATCCTGCAGCAGGAAAGTGCGGTTGCCGTGCAACACACCCGGTACGCCGCCGTTGAGGCTGGCCGCGTGTTTGCCGGTTTCGATGCCGTAACCGGCGGCTTCGACACCGATGATCTCGACGCTCTTGTCATCAAGGAACGGGTGGAACAGGCCCATGGCGTTGGAACCGCCGCCGATGCACGCCACCAGGCTGTCCGGCAGACGACCTTCCTGGGCTTGCAGTTGATCGCGGGTTTCCTTGCCGATCACCGCCTGGAAGTCGCGAACCATGGCTGGATAAGGGTGCGGTCCGGCCACAGTGCCGATCAGGTAGAAGGTGCTGTCGACGTTGGTCACCCAGTCACGCAGTGCTTCGTTCATCGCGTCTTTCAGGGTGCCGGTGCCGGCGACCACCGGGATCACTTCGGCGCCCAGCAGCTTCATGCGGAACACGTTGGCCTGCTGACGTTCGATGTCAGTGGTGCCCATGTAGATCACGCAATCCAGACCGAAACGCGCGGCCACGGTGGCGGTGGCCACGCCGTGCATGCCGGCGCCGGTCTCGGCGATGATGCGTTTCTTGCCCATGCGTCGCGCCAGCAGGATCTGGCCGATGCAGTTGTTGATCTTGTGCGCGCCGGTGTGGTTCAGCTCTTCGCGCTTGAGGTAGATCTTGGCGCCACCGCAGAACTCGGTCAGGCGCTCGGCGAAATACAGCGGGCTCGGACGTCCGACGTAGTCGCGCTGGAAGTAGGCCAATTCTTCTTTGAACGCCGGATCTTCCTTGGCCGCTTCGTATTCGCGGGCCAGGTCGAGGATCAACGGCATCAGGGTTTCGGCGACGTAACGGCCGCCGAACGAGCCAAACAGGCCGTTGGCGTCAGGGCCGTTACGCAGATCGGAGGTGTTCGAAGTCTGGGTCATGGTTCGCTCCAGCGGATTTCACGAGAAGACAATGGCGTTCACTCTACCCCTGACCTTCCAGGCTGAAAACCGATAAGATCGCCACAACCTGTCAGGAAAACTCACAGATATCATGAGCCATGACCTTCCCCCGCTGAACGCCCTGCGCGCCTTCGAAGCCACCGCCCGGCTGAACAGCGTCAGCCAGGCTGCCGAACAGCTGCACGTAACGCACGGTGCGGTCAGTCGCCAGCTCAAGGCGCTTGAAGAGCACCTGGGCGTCAGCCTGTTCGTCAAGGATGGTCGCGGCTTGAAACTCACAGATGCCGGCATCCGTCTGCGCGACGCCAGCGGCGAGGCGTTCGACCGCTTGCGCAGCGTCTGCGCCGAACTGACCCAAAGCACCGCCGACGCGCCGTTCGTGCTTGGTTGCTCCGGCAGTCTGCTGGCGCGCTGGTTCATCCCGCGGCTGGGACGACTGAATGCCGATCTGCCGGACTTGCGTCTGCACCTGTCGGCCGGAGAAGGTGATCTCGATCCGCGCCGCCCAGGGCTGGATGCATTGCTGCTGTTCGCCGAACCGCCATGGCCGGCAGACATGCAAGTCTATGAGCTGGCCAGCGAGCGCATCGGGCCGGTCATGAGCCCGCTGTTCAGCGGCTACCAGCGCCTGCAATCGGCACCGCCCATCGCCCTGCTCGACGAACCCTTGCTGCACACGACCTCACGGCCGCAAGCCTGGCCGAGCTGGGCGCAGCAAAACGGCCTCGACGCCAAGGCATTGAAGCTGGGGCAAGGTTTCGAACATTTGTATTATTTGCTGGAAGCGGCCGTCGCCGGGCTGGGCGTGGCGATCGCGCCGGAACCGCTGGTGACCGAAGACTTGAAGGCCGGTCGCCTGGTCGCGCCGTGGGGTTTCAGTGAAACCCCGGCGCAACTGGCGCTGTGGCTACCCAAGCGCGCCGCAGACGGGCGCGCCCGGCAATTGGCGCAGTGGCTCAGGAACGAGCTGCGCCAGACGGATCACTCGCCGCGCTTGAACAGCAAGTAAGCGGCCAGCAGACCCAACGCACCGACCGCCACACCGGCGGTCGTCCACGGATGTTCCTGCGCGTAATCACGGGTGGCGATCCCGGTCTCGCGGGTTTTGACTTTGACTTCTTCGTAGGCATCGCTGAGCAGGCTGCGCGAGTGTTTCAGCGCGCTTTCAGCATTGCCCTTGAGCGCCTTGAGGGTCTTGCGCGACTCGTCAGAAGCGTCGTCCTTCAGGCTCTCCAACGACTTGAGCAGACTCTCGATCTCCGCTTCCATGCTTTGCAACGAGGCTTTGCGTAACGAGGTGTTGGCCATGGTGGCTCTCCTGCATTGGTGATGAGTGGCGTGTGTTGTTTGGGACTTCACGGGTTCTGGAAAGTGCAGAAAATCTGAACTCCGGTTTCTCCCGGCGACCGAAATCAACAGCGCAAATCGCTGCTAGGCTCAATTCCACACGTCAAGGAGATCGCCATGAGTGACCATCACACCTACAAGAAAGTCGAGCTGGTCGGTTCGTCCACCAGCAGCATCGAAGACGCCATCAACAACGCGCTGGCCGAGGCCAACAAGAGCATCAAGCATCTGGAATGGTTTGAAGTAGTCGATACCCGCGGCCACATCAAGGACGGCAAGGCTGCCCACTTTCAAGTGACTCTGAAAGTCGGGTTCAGGATTGCCAGCAGCTGAGTTTGGACTACGCTTCTGAACTTGCGCGCTGGCCGAATGCCATAGGAATGGCAAAGCGCTACAGGGTGAGCGCATCGGGTAAACGACCTGATGCCCGCCTCTTTTAATCCGACCAGGGAGTGCGACCGATGAAGAAGTTCATATTGGCAGTAGGCTTGTTGAGCCTTGCGGGTGGTGCGTTTGCTGCCGGCAAGCCCTGTGAAGAACTGAAGGCTGAAATTGCGGCCAAGCTGGATGCCAAGGGCGTTTCCGGGTATTCGCTGGAGATTGTCGACAAGGGTGCGGCCAGTGGCGGCAAAGTCGTCGGCACCTGCGAAGGCGGCGCCAAAGAGATCGTTTACACCCGCGGCTGATCACGCCGGAAAACAGAAGCCGACGCAATGCGTCGGCTTTTTTTGTGCCTGGATGTCAGACCTCAGCCCTTCATCACCTGCGCCAGCAGCTGGTAGGAATGCAGGCGATCGGCGTGTTCGTACAGATCGCAGGTGAAGATCAGTTCGTCAGCCTGGGTCTGTTCCACCAGCACTTCGAGTTTCGCGCGGATTTTCTGCGGACTGCCGACCATCGCCAGACCGAGGAAATCACCCACCGCCTCACGCTCGTGTGGCAGCCACAGGCCGTCCATGGTTTTCACCGGCGGACGCTGCACCAGACTTTGCCCACGCATCAGCGCGAGAATCCGCTGGTACACCGAGGTTGCCAGGTAATCGGCCTGCTCGTCGGTGTCGGCGGCCACCAGTGGTACGCCGAGCATCACGTACGGCTTGTCGAGCACCGCCGATGGCTTGAAGTGATTGCGGTAGACGCGAATCGCCTCGTGCATGAAGCGCGGTGCGAAATGTGAGGCAAAGGCGTAGGGCAAACCGCGCTCGCCGGCCAGTTGCGCACTGAACAGGCTGGAACCCAACAGCCAGATCGGCACGTTGGTGCCGGTGCCCGGCATCGCGATCACACGTTGATCCGGCGTACGCGGGCCGAGGAACCGCGCCAGTTCGGCCACGTCTTCCGGGAAGTCGTCGGCACTGCCGGAGCGCTCACGGCGCAGGGCGCGGGCAGTCATCTGATCGGAGCCCGGCGCACGGCCCAGGCCGAGGTCGATCCGCCCCGGATACAGGCTTTCAAGGGTACCGAACTGCTCGGCGATCACCAGCGGCGCGTGGTTGGGCAGCATCACGCCACCGGAGCCGACGCGGATGGTCGACGTGCCGCCGGCCAGATAGCCCAGCAAAACCGAGGTGGCGGAACTGGCGATGCCGTCCATGTTGTGGTGCTCGGCGACCCAGAACCGGGTGTAGCCGAATTTTTCGACATGCTGCGCCAGGTCCAGCGAGTTGCGCAGCGACTGCGCCGGGCTGCCGTTTTCGCGCACCGGCACCAGATCGAGGGTTGAAAACTTTACGTCGGACAGTTGCTTCATAAACCTGCATCTCCGATTGAGGGCGCAGGTGTGTTCTTGGCGAACGCAAACCTGCCCAATTCATAAGCGTGTCATGTGCAATAAGGGCATATACCCGAGTTTCAATAGCCGACCCGAAATTTCCTACTAAAAAAGTCAACGATTCAGATGAGCTGAACTTTGTTCCGGCGTCTATCCTCAGAAGCCTTGCAGGCAAAAACCACGACGGCGCGGCGTTCGCGCCCGAATTGAAGGAGGCACACATGGCTATCGTGAAGAAGGCATCCGCGCATTGGGAAGGTGACCTGAAAACCGGCATCGGCTCGATCTCCACTGAAACCGGCGTCCTGCGGGAAGCGCCGTACGGCTTCAAGGCCCGCTTCGAGGGCGGCAAGGGCACCAACCCGGAAGAACTGATCGGCGCCGCCCACGCCGGCTGTTTCTCCATGGCATTCTCGATGATCCTCGGCGACGCCGGGCTGAAGGCCGACAGCATCGATACCCAGGCTGAAGTCACCCTTGATCAGGTTGACGGCGGTTTCGCGATCACTGCGGTGAAGCTGATTCTCAAGGCGAAGATTCCGGGCGCGACTCAGGCGCAGTTCGAAGAGCTGAGCAACAAGGCCAAGGAAGGTTGCCCGGTGTCCAAGGTGCTGAATGCGAAAATCAGTCTCGACGCGTCGCTGGTTGGCTGACGGATTGAGCCTAATCAGAACCCGCCAGGCAAAAATGTGGTCGAATAAATGACAGCAGCTTTCGCGCATCTTCGTGCGCGCTGCTTCGATGGAGCTTCAACCATGAAACGTTTTGCCTTGGCGGTTATCTGTGGCGTGCTGGCAACGTCGGCCTTCGCAGCGCCCAAAGACTGCGAAGAACTCAAGCAAGAGATCGAAATCAAGATTCAGGCGAATGCCGTGCCCTCCTACACCCTGGAGATAGTGTCCAAAGAGGAGGCTGAAAAACACGACGTCGCCATGATCGTCGGCACCTGCGACAACGGCACCAAAGCCATCATCTATCAGAAGAACGACCGCTGATTCACGCTAGATGGCGCAATAGGTGTCGCGATCCTCGGCGACGATTTCCCGCTTGGCGTTATACAGCCGGGCACTGGGAGTAAACATCAGGGAGCGACCCTCCAACACGTAACGCTGACCCGCTTCGAAATGGTCGAAGCGGATGGTCAGGTAGCACAGACGCTCCACGGGGTCGTTCAACAGACCGCCGCCTCCACCAGGCGCCTCGAAATCGAAACGCACCAGCAACTCATGGCTGCCGGGCGTTACCTGGAAAAAACGCCCGTCATTCAAGCTCTGCTTGTCGAGACGCTCGGCCATCAGCAGTTTCCCGCCGGGGGTCGGCGTGGAGAACTCGACCCAGGCCATGTTCGGGTCGACCGGGGGCATCGGCGTCTGACAACCGGCGAGCACACCGGCAACCAGCAACAGCATTGACTTGCGCATGATGAATGTCCGTGAACTCGGACATCCAGCATAACGCCGATCACGTGCGCTGACAGCCTGCCGGTTTGCCTTGGCCGACTACATTTTTCTGTTGGTCATAGAGCTTGGCCCACGGCCGGAAACCGATGTAGCCAGCCTGGAGCTGATAGCGCTGGCCGGCGTTGAAGTCCGTGAATTTCAGGCTCAACTGACAATCGCGCCACAGCGGCTCGGCATCCGGGCCGATGTTGGTCGCCTCCACTGGAAACTGGTAGCGCACCTTCAGTTCATGACTGCCGGGCTGAACTTCAAAGTAACGTTTGTCGACGGCGGCCTTCCTGTCGACTTCCAGCGCTTGCAGCGCCGTGTCCTGTTGCCGGGCGTCCAGATCGATCCAGGCTTGCGAGGGGTCAGGGGTGGGCATTCCGAATCCGGCACAACCGGCCAGCGTCAGCAGGCCTCCCGTCAGTATCAAGATGCGCATGGCGAAGCTCCAATGGGCGGGATAGTCTTGCGATCAGACTTTCCAGGGATGTTCTTATTGTGGTCAGGCCGTTTCCAAGCCTTGGGTTACTTGATCGCGTTTTGCGGGTTTTGTTTCCGGGTGTGTTGTTTTTGTTGCTCAACGGTTGTTCCAGCGTTGGCTACTACAGCCAGCTGGCCAGCGGTCAACTGCAATTGCTGCGGGCGCGAGAGCCGGTGGCCAAGGTGATCGCCGACCCGAGCCGGGACGCCACACTGCGCGCCCACCTGACCCAGTCGCAGAAGGCCCGGGATTTCGCCAGCCAGCACCTGCACCTGCCCGACAATCAGAGCTATCGCCTGTACGCCGACATCCACCGGCCGTATGTGGTGTGGAATGTCTTCGCCACCCCGGAGTTTTCCCTGAGCCCGCAGAACCACTGCTTCCCGATTGCCGGCTGCGTGGCCTATCGCGGCTACTACAGCCAGAGCGCGGCGCGGGGCGAGGCGGCGATTCAGCGCCTGCAAGGCATGGATGTGTCGATTGGCGGTGTCGAAGCCTATTCGACCCTGGGCTGGTTCAATGACCCGATCCTCAATTCGATGATGGGCTGGGGCGATGAACGGTTGGCCACGCTGATCTTCCATGAGCTGGGCCATCAACGTTTCTATGTGAAGGACGACACCGAGTTCAACGAGTCCTACGCCACGTTTGTCGAGCAGGAAGGCACCCGGCAGTGGCGGGCGTTTCGTGGCTTGCCGCCAGAAAATGACGCTCAGCTCAAACGTCGTGACCAGTTCATTCAACTGATCCTCGATACCCGTGCCCGACTGGAGAAGCTGTACGCCCAACCGATTTCCGTCGAGCAGATGCGCGAACGCAAGACTGCCGAGTTCGAACGATTTCGCCGGGACTATCGGGTGATGCGCGACAGCCAGTGGGCCGGGGACAAACGCTATGACGCCTGGGTCAAAGCACCGCTGAACAATGCGCGGCTGTTGCCGTTCGGGCTGTATGACCAGTGGGTGCCGGCGTTTGCGGCGTTGTTCAGGCAGGTGAAGGGAGATTGGCCGCAGTTTTATGCGCGGGTCGAACAGCTGGGTAAATTGCCGGCGGACAAGCGCAAGGCAGCGCTGCGTGAGCTGGCTGCCCCTCGCCCTGATTGACGATCAGCGCTGCAAAAACGCCTGATGCAGCTCGGCCAGTGTCTCGAAGTGATACGCCGGCGCTTCCGCGCTGAGCTCTTCACGGCTGCCAAAACCGTAACCCACGGCCGCCGCGTCCAGACCATTGCTGCGTGCGCCGATCAAATCGTGTTTGCGATCACCGATCATCAGCGTATTGGCCGGATCCAGCCCTTCCTCGGCCATCAGGTGGGCAATCAGCTCGACCTTGTTGGTGCGGGTGCCGTCCAATTCGCTGCCGTAGATCACCTTGAAATGTCGGGCGAAATCGAAGTGCCGGGCGATTTCCCGAGCAAATACCCAAGGTTTCGAAGTCGCGATGTACAACTGCCGCCCCTGGCCGCTCAAGGTTTCCAGCAACGGCGTGACGCCTTCGAACACCCGATTCTCGTACAGGCCGGTGACCTTGAAGCGCTCGCGATAGAAATTCACCGCCTCCCACGCCTTCGCTTCATCAAAACCATAGAACTGCATGAACGCCTGCAACAGCGGCGGGCCGATGAAGTGTTCCAGTCTGGTCAGGTCCGGCTCATCGATGCCGAGTTTGGCCAGCGCGAACTGGATGGAACGGGTGATGCCCTCACGCGGGTCGGTGAGGGTGCCATCGAGGTCGAACAGTACGGTCTGGTAATGCATGAAAAATCCCGGGCAATAGAGAGAAAAGTCAGAGCTGGTCGTAGCCTTCGGCCAGATGCAAGTCCTTGAGCTTCACGTAGTTCGCCGCGCTGTAGGTGAAAAAGGCGTTTTCCTTGTCGGTCAGCGGGCGAACCTGTTTCACCGGGCTACCCACGTACAGGAAACCGCTTTCCAGGCGCTTGCCCGGTGGCACCAGACTGCCGGCACCGATGATCACGTCGTCCTCGACCACCGCGCCGTCCATGACGATGCTGCCCATGCCGATCAGTACGCGACTGCCGACGGTGCAGCCATGCAGCATGACCTTGTGGGCGATGGTCACGTCATCGCCGATCAGCAGCGGGAAGCCGTCCGGGTTGAACGGGCCGGCGTGGGTGATGTGCAACACGCAGCCATCCTGCACGCTGGTGCGGGCACCGATGCGGATGCGGTGCATGTCGCCACGGATCACGGTCAGCGGCCACACGGAGCTGTCTTCACCGATTTCGACGTCGCCGATCACCACCGCCGAGCCGTCGACAAAAGCGCCTTGGCCCAAGCGTGGGGTGTGATTCTGGTACTTGCGAAGGGACACGATTAGTTCTCTCTCTGTCGCCGATAGCTGCGGTGGGGGTCGATTGTAATTAAGATGGGCGCATGTTTCTTCCAGCCAAGGTGCCAACCGTGAGCGTGAACAACCCTCTTCTGCAGTCCTACGACCTGCCGCCGTTCTCCGCGATCCGTGCCGAACACGTGCAGCCGGCCATCGAAACCATCCTGGCCGACAACCGCGCCGCCATCGCCGACATCCTCAAGACCCAGGGCCAGAACCCGACGTGGGCCGGGCTGGTGCTGGCGATGGACGAACTCAATGATCGCCTGGGCGCTGCCTGGAGTCCGGTCAGCCACCTCAATGCCGTGTGCAACAGCGCCGAACTGCGTGAAGCCTACGAGTCGTGCCTGCCGGCTTTGAGCGCCTATTCCACCGAAATGGGCCAGAACCGCGAGCTGTTCCAGGCCTATGAAGCCCTGGCCAACAGCCCGGAAGCCGCCGGTTTCGACGTGGCGCAGAAAACCATTCTGGAACACGCGTTGCGCGATTTCCGCCTGTCGGGCATCGACCTGCCGGAAGCCGAACAGAAACGCTACGCCGAAGTGCAGAGCAAGCTGTCCGAGCTGGGCAGCCGCTTCTCCAACCAGTTGCTCGACGCCACCCAGGCCTGGACCAAGCACCTGACCGACGAAGCCGCCCTTGCCGGTCTGACTGATTCGGCCAAGGCGCAAATGGCTGCCGCCGCGCAGGCCAAAGGCCTCGACGGCTGGCTGATCACCCTGGAGTTCCCGAGCTACTACGCGGTGATGACTTACGCCCAGGACCGTGCGCTGCGCGAAGAAGTCTACGCCGCCTACTGCACCCGTGCGTCGGATCAAGGTCCGAACGCCGGCCAGAACGACAACGGCCCGGTGATGGACGAAATCCTCGACCTGCGTCAGGAACTGGCAAAACTGCTCGGTTTCTCCAGCTTCTCCGAACTGAGCCTGGCGACCAAAATGGCCGAGTCCAGCGATCAGGTGCTGAGCTTCCTGCGTGACCTGGCCAAGCGCAGCAAACCGTTTGCTGCCCAGGATCTGCAACAGCTCAAGGCTTACGCCGCCGAGCAGGGCTGCGCCGATCTGCAAAGCTGGGACAGCGGTTTCTACGGTGAAAAACTCCGTGAACAACGCTACAGCGTCGCTCAGGAAACCCTGCGCGCTTACTTCCCGATCGACAAAGTGCTGGGCGGGCTGTTCGCTATCGTTCAGCGCCTGTACGGCATCGAAATCGCTGAACTGAAAGGCTTCGACACCTGGCACCCGGACGTGCGCCTGTTCGAGATCAAGGAAAACGGTCAGCACGTCGGCCGCTTCTTCTTCGACCTCTACGCCCGCGCCAACAAGCGTGGCGGTGCCTGGATGGACGGCGCCCGCGACCGTCGCCGCACCGTCGACGGCGTGCTGCAAAGTCCGGTAGCCAACCTTGTGTGCAACTTCACCCCGGCCGACAGCGGCAAGCCTGCGCTGCTGACCCACGATGAAGTGACCACCCTGTTCCACGAGTTCGGCCACGGCCTGCACCACCTGCTGACCCGCGTCGAGCATGCCGGCGTTTCGGGCATCAACGGCGTGGCGTGGGACGCAGTCGAGCTGCCAAGCCAGTTCATGGAAAACTGGTGCTGGGAGCCGGAAGGCCTGGCGCTGATTTCCGGTCATTACGAAACCGGCGAGCCACTGCCGCAGGACCTGCTGGAAAAAATGCTCGCAGCGAAGAACTTCCAGTCCGGCCTGATGATGGTGCGTCAGCTGGAATTCTCGCTGTTCGACTTCGAACTGCACGCCACCCACGGCGACGGCCGCAGCGTCGCGCAGGTGCTTGAAGGCGTGCGTGACGAGGTGTCGGTGATGCGTCCTCCGGCCTACAACCGCTTCCCGAACAGCTTTGCGCACATCTTCGCCGGCGGTTACGCGGCGGGTTACTACAGCTACAAGTGGGCGGAAGTGCTGTCGGCAGATGCCTTCTCCAAATTCGAAGAAGACGGTGTGCTCAATGCTGACACCGGTCGCGCCTTCCGCGAAGCGATCCTCGCCCGTGGCGGCTCGCAGGAGCCGATGGTGCTGTTCGTCGACTTCCGTGGCCGTGAGCCGTCGATTGACGCACTCTTGCGCCACAGTGGCCTGAGTGAGGACGCGGCAGCATGAGTGAGGCACCCGTGAAGACCAAAAAACGCTTTATCGCCGGGGCGGTCTGCCCGGCGTGCAGCGAGCCGGACAAACTGATGATGTGGAGCGAGGACGATGTCCCGCACCGCGAATGCGTGGCGTGCGGCTACAGCGATACGCTGAATGCCCAAGGGCTGTCGGTGCCGAAAGAGCTGGGCACGCGGGTCAACACCAGCGCGCTCAAGCCTGCTCCGGACAAAACGGTTCAGGCGGTGCAGTTCTTCCCGAACCCGAAGCTGAAGAAAAAACCTGACGAGCAACACTGATCCGGCACCACCTTCCACCGAGCTGCGGTGGAAGGTGGTATTGGCTTAACACCTGTCCCCTGCTCTTGCTTCGTAGGCTGGCCGTTTCCGCCATGCCTCGAAGGAAGTTGCCATGCCCGACTCCAACCCCCTCCTGCAACACTGGATCCTGCCGCCCTGGCCGGCGATTCGCGCTGAACATCTGCTGCCGGCGATCAACACCCTCATCGACGACCAGCGACGAATCATTACGCAAGTGCTCGACACTCAGTTGGAAAATCCCGGTTGGGACGATCTGGTACTGAGCATCGACGAAGCCGATGCCCGCATCGGTGAATTCCGGTCGATTCTCGAAACACTGTCCACGGTCAGATCCGACGATGCCGACTGGCTCGTGGAAAGCGCCAAGGCTCATCTCGCGATCAACCACTATCGCTCTGAAAAAGCCCGAAATCGCCCGTTGTTCGAGGCTTACCAGCGTTTGGCGCAGAGCTCGGTCGCGGCCGGTTTCGATGAGTCACGCAAGACCGTGCTGGCGCGGGTACTGCGCAAATTCAGACAGTCCGGCATCGAGCTTCCCACTGCGCAGCAGCAGGAACTGGCCCGGTTGAAGCTTGAGATCGGCGGTCTGGAATTCAGTTTTCTGACCCACCTCGAACGCTGGACCGAGACCTGGAGCAAACGTGTCGACGACCCGACGTTGCTTGCAGGCCTGTCTCCGGCGATGAAGGAACGCCTGGCACTCAACGCCCGCCAGGCCGGCCATGACGGCTGGCTGATTCGCCTGGACCAGAATACCTGTCAGCACATCCTCAAATACGCCGAGAATCGTGCCCTGCGCGAGGAATGCTGTATTGCCTACGCGACCCGCGCCTCCGATCAGGGGCCACTGGCCGGACGCTTCGACAACGGTCCGGTGCTGACAAAGCTGCTTGCCTTGCGTCAACAGAAAGCTCGCTTGCTTGGCCACGAAAACGCCGCGCAACTGAGTCTGGCAAAAAGCATGGCCGGAACGACGACCTGGGTCAGGGATTTTCTCCAGTGCCAGGTTGCGCAGTTGATCCCCATCCTGGAGCAGGACGCAAAACAACTGGCCGCCTTCGCCCGCCAATGCGGAATCGACCGTATCCAGCCATGGGACGAAGACTTCCTCGCCGAGCAATGGCGTCAGCAACAGTTTCCCGGAGCGCTGGATAACCTGCGTGATTACTTCGCGTTCGATGGCACCCTGCTCCGACTCTGCCTGTTCTGCGAGCGCATGTTCGGGATCCGTATCGTCGAACAGATCGGCGCAAACCACTGGCATGACGATGTGCGACTGCTGGAAATCCGCGAGCATGAACAGGTCATCGGCTACATCTACCTCGACCCGTTTCATCGCGATAACGCTGCGGATTACGCTGGCACCTTCACGCTACGCAACCGTAGGATCAACGTCGAAGGCCGGCCGGCGCTCCCCATTGCCGTGCTCTACAGCAATTTCACACCGGCCACCGACGGCCATCCATGCCGACTGGAGCTCAATGAGCTACGGGTACTTTTTCATGAGTTCGGCCACTGCCTTCAACACGTATTGACGCGCTCGCCCCATCACACGCTGTCCGGCATTTTGCAACTGGGCCATGAGGCGGCGGAGTTTTCCGGACAACTGTTCGAACAGTGGTGCCAGTCGCAGGAGTTCGTGCTGTGGCTCGGTGCGCATTTCCAGACTGGCGAGCGCTTGAGCGCTGCACGGGTCGACGCGGCACTCTCGGCCAGTCAGGCCCACTCCAGTCGGCAACAGGCTTTGCTACTGATGGGAGCGATCATCGATTTCGAGCTGCACGCCACTCACGGCGACGGACGCTCTGTCGAAGAGGTTTGCGCCGACGTGCAGCGCACGATGGGTCATCTGCAACTGCCCGACAGTCACCGGTTCGCCAATGGTTTCGATTACATGGTGACCCAGTACGACGCTTCGGTTTACGCCTATGTCTGGTCAGGGGTGCTGGCTCAGGAAGCGTTCAAACGCTTCAGTCTTGACTGGGTGTTCAGGGCGCAGACCGGCCGGGCGTTCCGGGAAACGTTCTTTGCGCCCGGGGCCGGGCGCCCGTTGCTGGAAGCGGTGGAGGCGTTCATTGGCCGGCCGGTCGCTGAAGAGCTTTGCCCCGGCCGCCCCATCACCCGGCGGGTTATTTCAGATTGACGGTCTGGAACCAGCTCTTCATCGAGCAGGTAGCGAACGCACTGGTGCTGCAATCGCCATTGGCCAGCGCGGTGCGCAGCTTGTCGACATCAGCCTGCATCACATAGCGCACCCCGTCCTTGAAGTGACCGCTTTCACCGAAACCGCCCTGGGTCATTTCGTTCAGGGCGTCTTCCTTGCTCCAGCCCTGCACCACGATGCGGTACATCGCCGCCATCAGGCCGGTACGGTCGGAGCCGTGCTTGCAATGCATCAACACCGGACCGTTGGCTTCGGCGGTCTGAATGGCACGCAAGGCCTTGAGGACATCGCTGTCATCGACGTGATTGGTGCGATACGGCAATTGCACCTGATTGATGCCAGGGGCATTCAGCCAGCTCGAGTCCGCCTCCGGCAGGAAGTTGATGACCGTGGCCACTTTCAGCTTTTGCAACAACGGCACGGCACCGGCGTCAGGCAGCGCACTGCGATAGAGCGTGGGCGACATCTGGAAGAAGTTGTATTTCACTTCGACCGGTTGCGCCCATTCCGGAGGGCGGGAAACCGGCGCATCTGCGGCATGGGCCGGGATCGAGCCGAGCAGGGCAAACAGCGAGAAACAGATCGCGGAGGAAAAACGCTTCAAGGACATGCTGTGCGGTAACCGTGTGGGATTCGTCAGTAGGGCCGCAGCTTGCGGGTTGTCCAGTCAAATCCCTGTGAGGCGATTGTCAAAGAAACGTGAAGCCAGGCACTTCCTTCGTCGAAAATTCGGGCTTTTTTCGGCCGAATCGATTCATCCGATTGGTTAGCCTGCTACCATTTGTCACATCATGTTGCAGGCGCGTCCCCCTTTTCCGGGTCATTTCCAGCCACGTCGCAACCAACCACTTCAAAGCCGTCCTCAGAAACGGCTGATAACCATCAATGCCTGATGAGGTGCATCCCCATGTCTGATCAAGATCGAGACAACCCGCGGCGTGAGTTTTTGCGCAAATCCCTGACCCTGATCCCGGTGGTCACCCTCGCCGGCACCGGCCTGGGCAGCAGCGTGCTGCAAGCCGCCCCGCAAAGCGCACCGGCTGCGGCGCCGGCAAAACCGGGCGTCACTGACGCGGGCGTCTATCAGCCGAGTTACTTCACCGCCGAAGAGTGGGCGTTCATCAATGCCGCCGTCGCGCAATTGATCCCCAACGATGCCCAGGGCCCTGGCGCTCTCGAGGCTGGTGTGCCGGAATACATCGACCGTCAGATGAACACGCCGTACGCCGCCGGTGCCCTTTGGTACATGCAGGGCCCGTTCAACGCCGATGCGGCGCCGGAGATGGGCTGGCAGAGCAAACTGGTGCCGAAAGAGATCTATCGCCTCGGCATCGCCGCCACGGATCAGTGGGCAAAATCCCTCAACGGTAAAACATTTGCCGAGCAAGACAGCGCTACCCGAGACGATCTGCTCAAGCAGCTTGAAGCCGGAAAACCGCAATTCGACAGCGTTCCGGCGAAGATTTTCTTCAATCTACTGCTGCAAAACACCAAGGAAGGGTTCTTCTGCGATCCGATCCATGGCGGCAATAAAGGCATGGTCGGCTGGACCATGATCGGCTTTCCCGGCGCCCGCGCCGATTTCATGGATTGGGTGGAACGCAACGAGCAATACCCCTTCCCGGCAGTTTCGATTCGCGGCGAGAGGGCGTGAGCATGGCAACGGTAATGAAGAAGGTCGACGCAGTGATCGTCGGTTTCGGCTGGACGGGCGCGATCATGGCCAAGGAGCTGACCGAGGCAGGCCTCAACGTGCTGGCGCTGGAGCGCGGGCCGATGCAGGACACCTACCCTGACGGCAACTATCCCCAGGTGATCGACGAACTCACCTACAGCGTGCGGAAAAAACTCTTCCAGGACATCTCCAAGGAAACCGTCACCATCCGCCACAGCGTCAACGACATCGCTCTGCCGAATCGCCAGTTGGGCGCGTTCCTGCCGGGCAATGGCGTGGGCGGTGCCGGCCTGCACTGGTCGGGCGTGCACTTTCGTGTCGACCCGATCGAGTTGCGCATGCGCAGCCACTATGAAGAGCGCTACGGCAAAAGCTTCATCCCCAAGGACATGACTATTCAGGACTTCGGCGTCAGTTATGAAGAGCTGGAACCGTTCTTCGATTTCGCCGAAAAAGTCTTCGGCACCTCCGGCCAGGCCTGGACAGTGAAAGGCCAACTGGTCGGTCAGGGCAAGGGCGGCAACCCGTACGCCCCGGATCGCTCGAACCCGTTCCCGCTGGAAGCGCAGAAGAACACGGTTTCCGCACAGCTGTTCGGCAAAGCGGCCACAGAAGTCGGTTACAAACCCTACAACCTGCCTTCCGCGAATACTTCGGGGCCGTACACCAACCCTTACGGCGCACAGATGGGCCCGTGCAACTTCTGCGGTTTTTGCAGCGGTTACGTTTGCTACATGTATTCCAAGGCCTCGCCGAACGTGAACATTCTGCCAGCGCTGAAACCGCTGCCGAATTTCGAACTGCGGCCCAACGCCCACGTGTTGCGGGTCAACCTCGACAGCACGAAAACCAAAGCCACCGGCGTCACCTACATCGACGGCCAGGGTCGCGAGATCGAGCAACCGGCGGATCTGGTGATCCTCGGCGCATTCCAGTTACACAACGTGCGCCTGATGCTGCTCTCCGGCATCGGCAAGCCGTACGACCCGGTCAGCGGCGAAGGTGTGGTCGGGCGTAACTTCGCCTACCAGAACATGGCGACCATCAAGGCGTTCTTCGACAAGGACACCCACACCAACAACTTCATCGGCGCCGGCGGCAACGGCGTGGCGCTGGACGACTTCAACGCCGACAACTTCGACCACGGCCCCCACGGGTTCGTCGGTGGCTCGCCGATGTGGGTCAACCAGGCTGGCAGCCGTCCGATTGCCGGCACCTCCAACCCGCCAGGCACGCCGGCCTGGGGCAGCGACTGGAAACGCGCCACCGCCGATTACTACACCCACCAGGTGTCGATGGACGCTCACGGTGCGCATCAGTCCTACCGGGGCAACTACCTCGATCTGGATCCGGTGTACCGCGACGCCTACGGCCTGCCGCTGCTGCGGATGACCTTCGACTGGCAGGAAAACGACATCAAGATGAACCGCTTCATGGTCGAGAAAATGGGCAAGGTCGCACAAGCCATGGGCCCGAAAGCCATTGCCGTGCTTGGCAAGAAAGTCGGCGAACACTTCAACACCGCGTCCTACCAGACCACCCACCTCAACGGTGGCGCGATCATGGGTACCGATCCGAAGACCAGCGCGCTGAACCGCTACCTGCAGAGCTGGGATGTGCACAACGTGTTCGTCCCGGGTGCCTCGGCATTCCCACAGGGCCTGGGCTACAACCCGACCGGCCTGGTTGCCGCACTGACCTACTGGTCGGCCAAAGCAATCCGCGAGCAATACCTGAAAAACCCCGGCCCGCTGGTTCAGGCTTAAGGAGCGATGACCATGAAGACTCTCGTTATCGCGACCCTGGCGCTGCTCGGCAGTGCTTCCCTTTATGGCGCCGAAGTTGATCAATCCTTGATCAAACAAGGCGAATACCTCGCCCGTGCCGGTGACTGCGTGGCCTGCCACACCGCCAAGGACGGCAAGCCGTTCGCCGGCGGCCTGCCGATGGAAACCCCGATCGGCACGATCTACTCGACCAACATTACTCCGGATAAAACCGGCGTCGGTGACTATAGCTTCGAGGACTTCGACCAGGCCGTGCGTCATGGCGTGGCCAAAAACGGCAGCACCTTGTACCCGGCGATGCCGTACCCGTCCTACGCCCGTGTCAGCGAAACCGACATGCAGGCGCTCTACGCCTACTTCATGCATGGCGTGAAACCGGTGGCACAGGAAAACAAGGCCAGCGACATCCCGTGGCCGTTGAGCATGCGCTGGCCGCTGATGGGCTGGCGCTGGCTGTTCGCGCCGAAGGTCGAGGACTCCAAACCCGCGTCGGACGATGCCGTCGTCAGCCGTGGGGCCTATCTGGTGGAAGGCCTCGGACATTGCGGCGCCTGCCATACGCCCCGGGCCCTGACCATGCAGGAAAAATCCCTGAGCGCGGCCGAAGGCAGCAGCTTTCTGTCAGGCAGTGCGCCGCTGGAAGGCTGGATCGCCAAGAGCCTGCGCGGCGACCACAAGGACGGCCTCGGCAGCTGGAGCGAAGAGCAACTGGTGCAGTTCCTCAAGACCGGCCGTAGCGACCGCAGCGCGGTATTCGGCGGCATGAGCGACGTGGTCACCCACAGCATGCAGTACATGACCGACGCCGACCTGACCGCAATCGCCCGTTACCTGAAATCGCTGCCGGCCAACGATCCTGCCGACCAGCCGCATCAATACGATGAGAAAGCTGCCAAAGCCTTGTGGAACGGTGATGACAGTCAGCGCGGCGCGTCGGTGTACATCGACAACTGCGCGGCGTGCCACCGTACCGACGGCCATGGCTACACCCGGGTGTTCCCGGCGCTGGCGGGCAACCCGGTGTTGCAATCGGATGACCCGACCTCGCTGATTCACATCGTGCTCAAGGGCGGCACATTGCCTGCGACGCACACCGCGCCGTCGACCTTCACCATGCCTGGCTTCGCCTGGCGTCTGTCGGATCAGGAAGTGGCGGATGTGGTGAGCTTTATTCGTGGCAGTTGGGGCAACAAGGGCGCGCCAGTCAAGGCCGCTGACGTCGCCGAATTGCGCAAGGACGATATGAAGCAAACCTCGAACGATGACCTCGGCCAGGTGACACAGCACAACTGACTGTTCGCCCAACGGCACTAGTCAGATCGACAGCGCCTCGATACTGTACATACAAACAGTATCGAGGCGCTGCCATGTCTACCCCTCTTCCCCCGCGCGGTCGCGGCACCGCCACCAACCCGCACAACCGTTTCGCACCGAGTCGTTCGGTGGCCGAGGACGACGGCTGGTATCAGGAAGTGCCACTGACCCAGGGCACCGAAGTCAGCTTCGAGACGGCAAAGACCATCATCACCCGCAACACCTCGCCGGACTTGCCCTTCGACCGTTCGATCAATCCCTATCGCGGTTGCGAGCATGGCTGCATCTATTGCTACGCACGGCCGAGCCACGCCTATTGGGACATGTCGCCGGGGCTGGATTTCGAAACGAAGCTGATCGCCAAGACCAATGCCGCCCAAGTACTGGAGGAACAGCTTGGCAAGAAAGGCTATCAGTGCGCACCGATCAATCTGGGTTCCAACACCGACCCGTATCAACCGATCGAACGCGAACACAAAATCACCCGCCAGACCCTCGAAGTGCTGCTGCGCTATCGACACCCGGTGACCATCGTCACCAAGGGCTCGCTGATCCTGCGCGACCTCGATCTGCTCACCGAGCTGGCGCAGCAACGACTGGTGGCGGTGATGATCAGCCTCACCACCCTGGACGATGAACTCAAACGCATCCTCGAACCCCGCGCCGCCGCGCCCAAGGCCCGGTTGCGGGCGATCCGGGTGATGCGCGAGGCGGGAATTCCGGTCGGTGTGCTGTGCTCGCCGATGATTCCGATGATCAACGACAGCGAAATCGAGAGTCTGCTGACCGAAGCCCACGCTGCCGGTGCCCAGAGCGCCGCCTACATGATGCTGCGCCTGCCACTGGAAGTGGCGCCGCTGTTCGAGGAATGGCTTGAGGCGCATTACCCGCAGCGGGCCGCCCATGTGTTGAGCCTGATCCGCCAGAGCCGTGGCGGCGAACTGTACGACAGCCGTTTTGGCGCGCGCATGCGCGGTGAAGGGCCATTCGCCGACCTGCTCGCCCAGCGCTTCGCCAAGGCCCACAAACGCCTGGGGCTCAATCACCGCGAAGGTTTCAATCTCGATTGCACGGCCTTCTGTCCGCCGGGTCGTCAGATGGCGCTGATTTAGGAACAATTGGCCTGCGGTTGAGTGGAAGGAAATACTGGCCCGGTTCACGCCAGTCATCTTTTTTGTGACCTGGAACACACGTTCTAGAGCGCTTGATTCAGTTTGAGTTAAGTTTCGGCGGTTACCTTGTTCATCGAGTGACTGACGGGTCAGGACGGCCCGGATGTTTTAAACAGCCACTGGCTTCATACCGGAATACACGGGAATGACTCCCCGAATCCGCCAAAGAGGATGAATCATGAGTGACAAGGATAAACAGCCGTTGGCTGCGTCGGCGCAAGCCGTCCCCGGGGCGGATTCCGCCGATGCAGCACTGCGACATATCGTTGACGGCTTTTTGCATTTTCATCATGAGGTCTTCCCGCAGCAGGAAGAACTCTTCAAGAAACTCGCCACGGCCCAGTCGCCACGGGCAATGTTCATCACTTGCGCCGACTCGCGCATCGTGCCCGAACTGATCACCCAGAGCTCCCCCGGCGATCTGTTCGTGACCCGTAACGTCGGCAACGTCGTGCCGCCCTATGGCCAGATGAACGGTGGCGTATCCACCGCCATCGAATACGCGGTACTGGCCCTTGGCGTGCAGCACATCATCATTTGCGGTCACTCCGATTGCGGCGCCATGCGTGCGGTACTCAATCCGCACAGCCTGGAAAAAATGCCGACGGTCAAAGCCTGGCTGCGCCACGCCGAAGTCGCGAAAACCATGGTGCATGACAACTGCAACTGCACCGACGAAAAAGAAAGCATGCCGATCCTCACCGAGGAGAACGTCATCGCCCAACTGCAGCACTTGCGTACCCATCCTTCGGTAGCCTCGCGCATGGCGAACGGTCATCTGTTCATCCATGGCTGGGTCTACAACATCGAAACCAGCGAAATCAAAGCTTACGACGCGGATCAGGGACGCTTCCTGCCGCTGGACGGCAGCCATCCGATTCCGGTGGCGACGCCCAAAGCGCGCTTCTGAATCCTCCTAAACATCCGTGTGGTCTGACGCCGGTCGCAGTTCAAGCGACCCGGCTTCGCCACGCCTGAAGAAAACTTCGGGAGAGTCATCATGCGTGCGGCTCAATTGAAAGCTGTGTTGCCACGGGAGCTGCTCGCTTCGGTGGTTGTGTTTCTGGTCGCCCTGCCGCTGTGCATGGGCATTGCCATTGCTTCGGGGCTGCCACCGGCCAAAGGTCTGATCACCGGGATCATCGGCGGTCTGGTGGTGGGCTGGCTGGCGGGTTCGCCGTTACAGGTCAGCGGGCCGGCAGCGGGTCTGGCGGTGCTGGTGTTTGAGCTGGTGCGCCAGCACGGCATCGAAATGCTCGGGCCGATCCTGCTGCTCGCCGGTTTCCTGCAACTGGTAGCGGGACGCCTGAAGCTCGGATGCTGGTTCCGGGTCACGGCGCCAGCGGTGGTGTACGGCATGCTTGCGGGGATCGGCGTGCTGATCGTGCTCTCACAGGTGCACGTGATGCTGGATGCCGCGCCGAAGCCCTCCGGCCTCGACAACCTCACGGCATTCCCCGGCGCGGTGGCGCAGGCGTTGCCGTCCGTTGGCTGGCAGGCCGGTTTGCTCGGGCTGTCGACCATCGCGGTGATGTGGCTGTGGGAGAAATTCCGCCCGCATTCGCTGCGTTTCATTCCGGGCGCGCTGCTCGGTGTCGGGCTGGCGACAGGTGCCAGCCTTTTGCTGGCGCTGCAAGTGAAGCGGGTTGAAGTGCCGGCGAATCTGGCCGAAGCCATCGACTGGTTGAAACCGGCGGACCTGCTGAGCCTGGCCGACCCGACGCTGCTGATTGCCGCGTTCGCCGTGGCCTTCATCGCCAGCGCCGAAACCCTGCTGTCCGCCGCTGCGGTTGATCGCATGCACAGCGGCCCGCGTTCGGACTTCGACCGCGAACTGTCGGCGCAAGGCGTCGGCAACATGCTGTGCGGTCTTGTCGGCGCACTGCCGATGACCGGGGTCATCGTGCGCAGTTCGGCCAACGTCCAGGCCGGCGCCACCACGCGCTACTCGACGATTTTCCATGGCCTGTGGCTGCTGGCGTTCGTGCTGTTGCTGTCGAGCGTGCTGCAGAGCATTCCGGTGGCGAGTCTGGCGGGCGTTCTGGTCTACACCGGTTTCAAACTGGTGGATCTGAAGGCGTTCCGTGGTCTGGGGCGTTATGGCCGGATGCCGATGTTCACCTACGCCGCCACGGCGCTGGCGATCATCTTCACCGACCTGTTGACCGGCGTGCTGATCGGTTTCGGCCTGACCCTGGTGAAGCTGGCGTTCAAGGCCTCGCGCCTGAAAATCAGCCTGATCGATCTGCCGCAGGACGGGGAAATGGAGTTGCGTCTGGTGGGCGCGGCAACGTTCCTCAAAGTGCCGGCATTGACTCAGGTGCTGGGCAGCATCCCGCCGGGCACGACGGTGCACGTGCCGCTCAATAACCTGAGCTACATCGACCATTCGTGTCTGGAACTGCTCGAAGAGTGGGGCCGGGCCAATGGGGCCAAGGGTTCGAAGCTGTTGATCGAGTCGCGTGGGTTGAAGCGACGGCTCGAGGGGCGGATCCGCACCACCACCGGGATCGGTGCTGCTGGCTAAAAATCTGACTTGGACATACCCCCTGTGGGAGCGGGCTTGCTCGCGAAATCGGTGGATCAGTCGACATTGATTTTGACTGACACACCGCTTTCGCGAGCAGGCCCGCTTCCACATTTGAATTGCATGCAACTCCGGGTTATGCGGCCGGCTGATCCAGCTCCAGGCCCACACCCAGGCGGCGACTCATGCACGGCCAGCGTTTCCACGCCGCACCGGTGTCCGGGCTGCTGAGTTTCTCGCGGTAGGCTTCCACCGACTCCAGCGCAAAGCTGTCGTCGTCGAGCATGCTGTCCACCGCGTGATGCACCACTTCATCGAGTTGGTTGGCAAATTCCTCACCGAGCAACTGGTGAGCAATCAGATTGGCGACCGTCATGTCCAGGGGGATCAGTGGCTGGCCGAAATGCTTGATGTACAGGTCGTTGACCTCTTCGACAAAACGGTGCGCCAGATAGGCTTCGTCCAGCAGACTGTCCAGGCCGACCGGCGGCTGGAGAAAGTACTGTTCGGCGATTTTCAGCACCGGTGTGATCTGTGACTCGATTCCCGCTTCCCTGGCGACTTCATTGGCTGCATCCAGCAGATCTGGCACTTCATCGATGTAGGCGGCGACAAAACGCGTCAGCACGCCGTTGGCGTCGGTTTCCGGCAACCGAATGGCCGGGTGCAGGTGTTGCAGTTGGCTTTCGAGCTGACGGGTCAGCTTTCCGGTTTCGATCTCGTGTTGTCGGGCTATGTGGATCTGCTCGCGCAATGCGGCGGTGTTCATGAAAACTCCAGGAAACAAGGCAATGAAATAGGGAAGACATAACTTAGCTGGCTTACGAAAAATGCTAAGACGCATTTGTCATAATTATTTCATCCTTGATGCACCGGCGTTATATCGGTTTGCCACCACTCGTCTGCATCCTTCTCCATTCGTGCCCTGGAACGCAAGTGCCAGCTGTTTCATTCGATTTACGTCCGCACATTGCATTTTTCAGCCGCTGTCTATACTCGCCATTGAATGGAGTTAGCTGATGACGCCCGACTGCCCACGCAGCAAGGCCCGGCGATTCAAGTTCGTAGTCTGATGCAGCCGCTCCCTTGCCTCTGGTGAAAGCCGGCGGGATAACAAGAACGATAAGGGGAACCCGCAATGATGCGACATCCACACGTCTGGATGGGCCTCCTGTTGTGGTCGATTTTCAGCCCGGTGCAAGCTGCCTGGACTGTGAATATGGCGCCTGGAGCGACCGAAATCAGTCACGCAGTATTCGACCTGCACATGACCATTTTCTGGATCTGTGTGGTGATCGGGATCATCGTCTTCGGCGCCATGTTCTGGTCGATGATGGTGCACCGCCGTTCTACCGGGCAGGTCGCCGCAAAATTCCACGAAAGCACCACCGTCGAAATTCTCTGGACCGTCGTCCCGCTGCTGATTCTGGTGGCGATGGCCGTTCCGGCGACCGCGACCCTGATCAAGATGTACGACACCAGTGAGCCGGATATCGATATCCAGATCACCGGCTATCAGTGGAAGTGGCACTACAAATACCTGGGCCAGGACGTCGAGTTCTTCAGCAACCTGGCCACCCCCGCCGAGCAGATCCACAACAAGGAAGCCAAGGGCGAGCATTATCTGCTCGAGGTCGACAAGCCATTGGTGCTGCCGATCGGCGCCAAAGTGCGCTTCCTCGTCACGTCTGCCGACGTGATCCACTCCTGGTGGGTGCCCGCTTTTGCGGTCAAGCGCGATGCGATCCCGGGGTTCGTCAACGAAGCCTGGACCCGCATCGACAAGCCCGGCCTCTACCGTGGCCAGTGCGCCGAACTGTGCGGCAAGGATCACGGCTTCATGCCGATCGTGGTCGACGTCAAGGAGAAGGCCGACTACGAAAAATGGCTGGCCGACCGCAAGGCCGAGGCTGCGCAGCTCAAGGAGCTGACCAGCAAAGAATGGACCCTCGACGAGCTCAAGGAACGTGGCGACAAGATCTACCACACCACCTGCGTCGCCTGTCACCAGGCTGAAGGCCAGGGCCTGCCACCGATGTTCCCGGCACTCAAGGGCTCGAAAATCGCCACCGGCCCGAAAGAGGCGCACCTGAGTCTGGTGTTCCACGGCAAGCCGGGCACCGCCATGGCGGCGTTTGGCAAACAACTCTCGGAAGTCGATATCGCAGCGGTCGTGACCTACGAACGTAACGCCTGGGGCAACAACAAGGGCGACATGGTCACGCCAAAAGAAGTGCTGGAGCTGAAACAGGCGGAAAGCAAATGAGCCGGTCTATTGCGTACTTCGTGAACCGGTCGGGGCAAGGCGCCCCGGCCTGCCCAGTCCACTCACTTGAAGGAGACCGGCCATGAGCGCTGTCATCGATGACCACGGTCATGCCGACCACGCCCACGGCCCCGCCAAAGGCCTGATGCGCTGGGTGCTGACCACCAACCACAAGGACATCGGCACGCTGTACCTGTGGTTTGCGTTCTGCATGTTCCTGCTCGGCGGCTCGTTCGCCATGGTGATCCGTGCCGAGCTGTTCCAGCCCGGATTGCAGATCGTCGAGCCTGCGTTCTTCAACCAGATGACCACCATGCACGGCCTGGTAATGGTGTTCGGCGCGGTGATGCCGGCGTTCGTCGGCCTCGCCAACTGGATGATTCCGTTGATGGTCGGCGCGCCGGACATGGCCCTGCCGCGAATGAACAACTTCAGCTTCTGGCTGCTGCCGGCGGCGTTCCTGCTGCTGGTCTCGACCCTGTTCACCCCCGGTGGCGGGCCGAACTTTGGCTGGACCTTCTACGCGCCGCTGTCCACCACCTATGCCCCGGAAAGCGTGACGTTCTTCATCTTCGCCATCCACCTGATGGGGATCAGCTCGATCATGGGCGCGATCAACGTGATCGCCACCATCCTCAACCTGCGCGCCCCCGGCATGACCCTGATGAAAATGCCGCTGTTCGTCTGGACCTGGCTGATCACCGCGTTCCTGCTGATCGCGGTGATGCCGGTGCTGGCCGGGTGCGTAACGATGATGCTGATGGACATCCACTTCGGCACCAGCTTCTTCAGCGCGGCCGGTGGCGGTGACCCGGTGCTGTTCCAGCATGTGTTCTGGTTCTTCGGCCACCCCGAGGTGTACATCATGATCCTGCCGGCCTTCGGCGCCGTCAGCCAGATCATCCCGACCTTCTCGCGCAAGCCGCTGTTCGGCTACACCTCGATGGTCTACGCGACGGCGAGCATCGCATTCCTGTCCTTCATCGTCTGGGCGCACCACATGTTCGTGGTCGGCATCCCGCTGGTTGGCGAGCTGTTCTTCATGTACGCGACCATGCTGATCGCCGTGCCCACCGGGGTGAAAGTGTTCAACTGGGCCAGCACCATGTGGCAGGGCTCGATCACCTTCGAAACGCCGATGCTGTTTGCCGTGGCGTTTGTGATCCTGTTCTCCATCGGCGGTTTCTCCGGGCTGATGCTGGCCATCGCCCCGGCGGATTTCCAGTACCAGGACACCTACTTCGTGGTGGCGCACTTCCACTACGTGCTGGTGCCGGGGGCGATCTTCGGGATCTTCGCGTCGGCCTATTACTGGCTGCCGAAATGGACCGGCCACATGTACGACGAAACCCTGGGCAAGCTGCACTTCTGGCTGTCCTTCGTCGGCATGAACCTGACGTTCTTCCCGATGCACTTCGTGGGACTGGCGGGGATGCCACGACGGATTCCGGACTACAACCTGCAGTTCGCCGACTTCAACATGGTCTCGTCGATCGGCGCGTTCATGTTCGGTGCCACGCAGATCTTCTTCCTGTTCATCGTGATCAAGACCATCCGTGGCGGCGAGCCGGCTCCGGCCAAACCGTGGGATGGCGCCGAAGGTCTGGAATGGAGCGTGCCGTCGCCGGCGCCGTATCACACCTTCACCACGCCACCGGAAGTGAAATGAAAATCCAACCCTATGTGGGAGCGAGCCTGCTCGCGATGAACGATGACGCGGTCTGTCTGCTAGACCGTAGCGCCTGCATCGCGAGCAGGCTCGCTCCCACTAGGGCTCTCGGTAGAGACATTAATCATGGCTGACTCGATTTCGATGAAGAAGCTGGTCACCCGATTGCTCGGTGTGGTGGTGGCGATGTTCGTCTTCGGTTTTGCCCTGGTGCCGATCTACGACGTGATGTGCAAGGCGTTCGGCATCAACGGCAAGACCGCCGGGCAGTACGAGGGCGAGCAGACCGTCGATGCCTCGCGGCAGGTGCGGGTGCAATTTCTGTCGACCAACACCGCCGACATGCCGTGGGACTTCTATCCCAAGCATGACGAACTGACGGCCAACCCCGGCGCGGTGAACGAGATGATCTTCATCGCCCGCAATCCCACCGACAAACCGATGAGCGCGCAAGCGGTGCCAAGCATCGCGCCGAGCAATGCGGCGGCGTATTTCCACAAGACCGAATGCTTTTGCTTTACCCAGCAGGTGCTGCAGCCCGGTCAGCAGATCGAGATGCCGGTGCGTTTCATCGTTGACCGCGACATGCCCAAGGACGTGAAGCACCTGACGCTGTCCTACACGCTGTTCGATATCACCGCCCGACATCCTCCGGTGGCTGCAAACACTGGCGGTTAAGCGTGCCCGATAAGGAGAACAATAAATGGCAACTCATGAGCACTACTACGTCCCGGCCCAGAGCAAGTGGCCGATTATCGCGACCTTCGGCATGGTCATCACGGTCTACGGCCTGGCCACCTGGTTCAACGACCTGAAGGCAGCGCGCCCTGAATCTCACGGCCCGCTGATCTTTTTCGTTGGTGGCCTGTTGCTGGCGTACATGCTGTTCGGCTGGTTCGGCACGGTGATCAAGGAAAGCCGCGCGGGGTTGTACAGCCCGCAACTGGACCGCTCGTTCCGCTGGGGCATGAGCTGGTTCATTTTCTCCGAGGTGATGTTTTTCATCGCCTTCTTCGGCGCACTGTTCTATGTGCGGCACATCTCCGGCCCGGCGCTGGGCGGCGAAGGCACCAAAGGCATCGCCCACATGCTCTGGCCGAACTTCCAGTTCACTTGGCCGCTGTTGCACACACCGGATCCGAAACTGTTCCCGCCGCCCAAGGAAGTCATCAGCCCCTGGGGCCTGCCGCTGGTCAACACCATCCTGCTGGTGAGCTCCAGCGTGACCATCACCATCGCTCACCACGCCCTGAAGAAAGGCCATCGCGGTGCGCTGAAACTGTGGCTGGCGATCACCGTACTGCTGGGTTGCGGCTTCCTCGCCTTGCAGGCCGAGGAGTATATGCATGCCTATCACGAACTGGGCCTGACCCTCGGTTCGGGGATCTACGGCGCGACGTTCTTCATGCTCACCGGGTTCCACGGCGCCCACGTGACCATCGGCACGATCATCCTGTTCGTGATGCTCATGCGGATCATGCGCGGCCACTTCGACAACGAGCACCAGTTCGGCTTCGAAGCCGCGAGCTGGTACTGGCACTTCGTCGATGTGGTGTGGATCGGTCTGTTCATCTTCGTTTACGTGCTCTGAGGATCGGACAGAGCTACCAGGGCGCGTGCGACACCAGTTGGCCGCTGTAGAAACCCCAGGCAATCAAGCCGACGGTGCAAGCGGCCAATGCCACCCGAACACTCAAGGCGATGACCAGGCGATTCGAGCTGCTGTCGTCCTTGACTAGGAAAAACAGGCCGCTGAACAGGCTGATCACCGTGGCAATCAGCATCAGGACGATAGCTGCTTTGAGCATGGGAAGACTCCGGGGTACAGGCGATGCAATCAAGTATAGCGGTCGCATTCACTGCTTTTCTGGCGCGGCCATGAAGCGCTTCCGGCCGGGCGTCGTGCCGACGCTGGTGGTCGCCCTGCTGCTGCCGCTGCTCATTTCGCTGGGCTTCTGGCAGCTGGGCCGGGGGGCGGAGAAAACCGCCCTGCTCGCCAGTTATGCCGAGCGCCGGGCCGCCGAACCGATGGCCAGCACAGAACTGCTGCATAGCGCCGATCCGGCCTTTCGCCGGGTGCATCTGCACGGCCAGTTCGATGCCGCTCACAGCCTGCTGCTGGACAACCGGCAGCGTGACGGCAAGGTCGGCGTCGAATTGCTGCAACCCTTTCAGGATCAACGCACCGGCCTGTGGCTGCTGGTCAATCGCGGTTGGCTGCCATGGCCGGACCGGCGTGTTACCCCGCAATTCAAGACCCCGGCCGATGCGGTGAATGTCGATGCCTGGGTGTATGTCGCCCCCGGCGCGACCTTCCAGTTGCACGCCGACCCGGTCAGCAGCACCTGGCCGCAAACCGTCACCGCCGTCGAGCCGGCCAAATTGTGGAAAACCCTCGAGCGCGACGGCTTCGCTTACGAACTGCGCGCAGAACCCGGCCCCGCCAGCTATCAGGCCGACTGGCCGGTGGTTGCCATGGGTCCGGAAAAACACCTCGGGTACGCCGTGCAGTGGTTCGCCATGGCCACCGCTCTGTTCGGTCTCTACATCTACCTCGGATTGCACAACGCGAAGGAGAAACACCATGGGAGCGGCCATGAATCCACCCAGCATGTCTGAAGCAAAAGCCCCGGCCAGTCGCCGTCGCGGACGCATTCAACTGTTGTTGATCCTGCTCGGCGTGATCGGCCCGATGATCCTCGCCACCGGCATGTACAAGTTGCAGTTCTGGGTCCCGGAAGGTCGCAGCTATCACGGCGAACTGATCGGCAACGGCCAGAGCCGCGCCGACCTCGGCGTGACAGCGGACGAAGAACGCTGGCAGATGCTGGTGACAGCACCGAAAGACTGCGCGGTGGACTGTCAGCAACTGGTGTACCTGGCGCGGCAGATCCAGATCGGCCTCGGTCGCGATGCCGGCCGCGCCAGCCATGCCCTCGCCGCCGCGCAACCGCTGACGGCCGACTACGAAGCCAAGCTGACCCGCGAATATCCGCAACTGCAACGCTATCCGCTGGACGCCGCCGCATTCAGCAAGGCGACCGGTGACAAAGCCACGCCGCAGCTGTGGATCATCGACCCCCACGGCAATCTCGTGCTGCGCTACGACCCGAGTGTGAAGGGCAAGGATCTGCTCAACGACCTGCGCCACCTGCTGAAACTGTCGAACATCGGATAAGGGCATCGTCATGGCCAAACCTGGATTTCGCCTCGCGCTGTTTGCCACCCTGCTGGCACTGATCGTGGTGCTGCTCGGCGCCTACACCCGCCTGACCCACGCCGGCCTCGGCTGCCCGGACTGGCCGGGCTGCTACGGGTTTATCAGCGTGCCGAAAAGCGAAGCCCAACTGGCCCATGCCGAACTGCATTACCCCGACTCGCCAGTGGAAGCGCACAAAGGCTGGAACGAGATGATCCACCGCTACTTCGCCGGCACCCTGGGCCTGCTGATTTCGATTCTGGCCGGGCGGGCGTGGGTCAATCGGCGGCATCCGGGGCAACCGCTGAAACTGCCGCTGTTTCTGCTGGCGGTGGTGTTCGCTCAGGCGGCGTTCGGCATGTGGACGGTGACGCTCAAGCTCTGGCCGCAAGTGGTGACCGGGCATTTGCTCGGTGGTTTCGCGACCTTGAGTCTGCTGTTTCTGCTGACGTTGAGATTGTCCGGCGTGCTGCCGGCGCTGACGGTACCCAAGCGTCTGCAATATTGGGCGACTGCCGGCCTGTTGCTGGTGATCGGCCAGATTGCGCTGGGTGGCTGGGTCAGTTCCAACTATGCGGCGGTGGCCTGCATCGACTTCCCGACCTGCCACGGTCAATGGTTGCCGCCGGCGGATTTCGCCAATGGCTTTCACCTGACCCAACATATCGGCCCCAATTATCTCGGCGGACAACTCGACAGCGATGCGCGCACGGCGATTCACCTGACCCACCGCATCGGCGCATTGCTGGTGACGGTCGTCCTGCTCGGTCTGGCCTGGCAACTGAAAGTGGTGGGCATGACCCGACTGGCCGGGCTGGTGCTGATCGCCCTCGCCGCGCAGATCACCCTCGGCATCAGCAACGTGCTGTTTCATCTGCCGCTGCCGGTGGCCGTGGCGCACAACGCCGGTGGCGCGGCGCTGCTGCTGACCATGGTGCTGGTCAACTATCACGCGCGAACCAGTCTGGTTCGGGTCAAGCAGCCGATGCTTGTGCGCTGGCGTCTGAGCCCGCGTAAACAGTCGGCCGCGCCCATCACGATAAAAGGAGAGACGCCATGGCGGTTCTGATCGGCGAACGTCACGGACAGGCGATCTGGCGTGATTACCTGGAGCTGACCAAACCGAAAGTCGTGGTGCTGATGCTCATCACCTCGCTGGTCGGCATGTTCCTCGCGACCCGCGCCGGGGTGCCGTGGACGGTGCTGGTGTTCGGCAACCTGGGGATCGCGCTGTGTGCCGGCGGCGCGGCGGCGGTCAATCACGTGGTGGACCGGCGCATCGACGCGGTCATGGCACGCACCCACAAACGGCCGCTGGCCGAGGGTCGGGTCTCGCCTGCCGCTGCACTGACCTTTGCACTGGTGCTGGCGCTGCTCGGCCAGGCGTTGTTGCTGACCTTCACCAATCCGCTGACCGCGTGGCTGACCCTGGCCTCGCTGCTCGGCTACGCGGTGATCTACACCGGTTTCCTCAAACGCGCTACGCCGCAGAACATCGTCATCGGCGGCCTCGCCGGCGCCGCCCCGCCGCTGCTCGGCTGGACCGCTGCCACCGGTCACGTCAGCGCCGAACCGTTGCTGCTGGTGCTGATCATTTTCGCCTGGACCCCGCCGCACTTCTGGGCGCTGGCGATCCATCGCAAGGAGGAATACGCCAAGGCCGACATTCCGATGCTGCCGGTCACCCATGGCGAGCACTACACCAAGGTGCACATTCTGCTGTACACCTTCGCCCTGCTGGCGGTCAGCCTGCTGCCGTATGTGATCCACATGAGCGGCCTGCTGTACCTGATCTGCGCGCTCGGGCTGGGCGCAAGGTTTCTGCAATGGGCCGTGGTGCTGTACCGTGGCACCCGGCCGCACGCGGCGATCAACACCTTCAAGTACTCTATCTGGTACTTGTTTCTGCTGTTCATCGCCCTGCTCGTAGACCACTACTTACTGTTGAACCTATGACTCGAACCCAGAAAACCGTCTTCATCCTCGTCGCCGTGATCGCGCTGATCCTCGGCCTGACCGTCAACAAAGTGCTGAGCGGCAAGGGCCAGGGCGACCCGACCGCACTGATCGACGCCGGCATCATCCTGCTGCCGCAGAGTCGCAACCTGCCGGACGTGACGATGACCAATCAGGACGGCCAACCGGTTACGATCAACGAGCTCAAGGGCAAGTGGAGCCTGCTGTTCTTCGGCTACACCTTCTGCCCGGACATCTGCCCGACCACCCTCGCCCAACTGCGCCAGATCAAGAGCGAGCTGCCGAAGGATGCTGTGGACAAGTTGCAGATCGTGCTGGTCAGCGTCGACCCGAACCGCGACAACCCTGCGCAGTTGAAGCAGTACCTGGGCTACTTCGATCCACAGTTCATCGGCCTGACGCCGAAATCGATCGAGGAGCTGCAGAAGGTGGCGAACGCAGTGAGCATTCCGTTCATTCCGGCGGACACCAGCAAACCGAATTACACGGTGGATCACAGTGGGAACCTGGCGGTGATCGGGCCTGATGGTACGCAGCGTGGGTTTATTCGGGCGCCGTTGAATAATGCCAAGCTGGTGGCGCAGTTGCCGGTGATGCTGAACCGCAAGTAAGAACAGCACTGTTCCAATGTGGGAGCGGGCTTGCTCGCGAATGCGGTGTGTCAGTCGACCTATGTTTATCTGACCCACCGCTTTCGCGGGCAAGCCCGCTCCCACAGGGGATGTGTTTTGGGGACAAAAAAGGGGACGCCAGTGGCGTCCCCTTTTTCGTTGCGGCGTCCGAATCAGAACGCCGGCAATACCGCGCCTTTGTACTTCTCGGTAATGAATTTCTTCACTTCCGGGCTGTGCAGGGCGGCGGCCAGTTTCTGCATGGCGTCGCTGTCCTTGTTGTCCGCGCGGGACACCAGGATGTTCACGTACGGCGAGTCGTTGCCTTCGATAACCAGCGCGTCCTTGGACGGATCCAGCTTGGCTTCCAGCGCGTAGTTGGTGTTGATCAGTGCCAGGTCGACCTGGGTCAGCACACGCGGGATGGTCGCGGCTTCCAGTTCACGGATCTTCAGGTCTTTCGGGTTTTCAGCGATGTCCTTGACGGTCGACAGGATGTTTTTCGAGTCCTTCAGCTTGATCACGCCCGCCTTGTCCAGCAGCAACAGCGCACGGCCGCCGTTGGTGGCGTCGTTCGGGATCACCACGTTGGCACCGCCTGGCAGGTCTTCGATTTTCTTGATCTTGCTCGAGTAGGCGCCCAGCGGCTCCAGGTGTACGCCGGTCACGGCAACCAGGCTGGTGCCCTTGGCCTTGTTGAACTCATCGAGGTACGGCTGGTGCTGGAAGAAGTTGGCATCCAGACGCTTTTCAGCCACCTGCACGTTCGGCTGGATGTAATCGGTGAAGACCTTGACCTTCAGATCCACGCCCTCTTTGGCCAGTGCCGGCTTCACGAATTCGAGGATTTCCGCGTGCGGCACCGGGGTGGCGGCAACGGTCAGGGTTTCAGCGTGAGCCGAAAAAGCGGCTACGGCAGCGAAAGCAGCGATCAGTTTTTTCATTCAGCTAACTCCTTTTGAGATGCCCGTGTGGCACCTGCCAGCGAATGGCCGGCTCATTTTTTGATTACCAAACCGGGTTATTTGCGCGAGAAATGTACGACCAGTCGGTCGCCGACCATTTGCAGCACCTGCACCAGAATCAGCAGCAACACCACGGTCACGATCATCACGTCAGTCTGGAAACGCTGATAGCCGAAACGGATCGCCAGGTCACCCAGGCCACCGGCGCCGACCACACCGGCCATCGCCGTGTAGGAAACCAGTGTAATCGCCGTCACCGTAATCGCTGCGAAGATGCCCGGACGGGCCTCCGGCAGCAAGGCGTTCATGATGATCTGGCGAGTGGTCGCGCCCATCGACTGGGTCGCTTCGATGATGCCGCGATCGACCTCACGCAGGGCGGTTTCCACCAGCCGCGCAAAGAACGGCGTTGCACCCACCACCAGCGGCGGAATCGCACCGGCCACCCCCAGCGAGGTGCCGGTGATCAGCACGGTGAACGGGATCATCACGATCAACAGAATAATGAACGGCAGCGAACGCAGGATGTTCACCACCAGCGACAGCAAGGCGTACACGCCCTTGGCTTCAAGCAACTGACGCGGGCTACAGAGGAACAGCAGCACGCCCAGCGGCAGGCCGAGCAACACGGTGAACAGCAGCGAACCGCCGAGCATCATCATGGTGTCGCCGGTGGCCAGCCAGATTTCGTACCAGTCGATATTGGTGAAGAAACTCATCAGGTCTGCCATTAGCGCAACACCTCCATGTGAACGTCAGCGGCAGTGAAACGGGCGAACGCCGCGTCCATGTCGCCACCGGTGACGGCGAGGGTCAATTGCCCGTAAGGAATGTCTTTGATGCGGTCGATACGACCGGCCAGGATGCTGTAGTCCACACCGGTTTCCCGGGCGACGGTACCCAGCAACGGCGCGTAGGTCGCTTCGCCCTGGAAGGTCAGACGCACGATGCGGCCCGGCACGTGAGCGAAGTCATCGCGCTGCTCGCTCTCGTCGATCTGCTCGTCTTCCTGAACGAAACGCTTGGTGGTCGGGTGCTTCGGATGCAGGAACACCTCGGCCACCGAACCTTGTTCGACGATCACGCCGGCGTCCATCACCGCCACCTGATCGCAGACACGGCGAATCACGTCCATCTCGTGAGTGATCAGGACGATGGTCAGTTTCAGCTCGCGGTTGATCTCGGCCAACAGTTGCAGGACCGACGCCGTGGTCTGCGGGTCGAGAGCGCTGGTGGCCTCATCGCACAGCAGGATTTTCGGCTTGGTCGCCAGGGCGCGGGCGATGCCGACGCGCTGCTTCTGGCCGCCGGACAGCTGTGCCGGATATTTTTTGGCGTGATCGGACAGACCGACCCGCGCCAGCAACTCGGCCACACGCTGGTCGATCTCGGCGCGGGACAGTTCACCGGCCAGGGTCAGCGGCATCGCGACGTTGTCGGCCACGGTCTTGGACGCCAGCAGGTTGAAGTGCTGGAAGATCATCCCGACCTGCTGGCGGAAACGGCGCAGGCCGTTGGCGTCCAGTGCGGTGACTTCTTCACCGTCGACAATGATCTTGCCGCCACTGGAATCTTCCAGGCGATTGATCAGACGCAGCAGGGTACTTTTCCCCGCGCCGGAATGGCCAATCAGGCCGAACACCTGACCGTTCTCGATGGAGAAGCTGGTCGGGTGCAGCGCGGTGATGTCCTTACCGGCGACGCGGTAAGTCTTATGGACGTTTTGAAACTCGATCACGTAGCGAACCTTGTGGGGCGCGTTGGAAAAGGATCAGCGGTTAGCCGGGCGCGCATTTTAGCCTGTCCGTATAGAGGTTCTTAGCATTTATTTCGCAATTAACCTTCGATTTGGCAATAACAGGACTAAAGGTCATAAAAAAGGAACGCCCAAAACCCTCGTCAGTCACTAGATAAGCGACTTGAAAACCCTGGGTGCCGTGCCCGGGAAACACTCAAGCGTCCCGGAGCTATCCCGGGACAGACAGGAGTTCACGACTGATGAGTACGAAAAAACCTGCCACAGACAAAAGCCAGATGGCCGGCACCGACACCCCGGATCGCGCCAACACCAACGCCAAACTCGACAGCCTGGAAAAATTCCGTTCCGACGCCACCGGCCAGGCCCTGCGCACCAATCAGGGCGTGAAGGTCGCGGACAACCAGAACACGCTCAAGGCCGGGCCTCGCGGACCGTCGCTGCTGGAAGACTTCATCATGCGTGAGAAAATCACGCACTTTGACCATGAGCGGATTCCCGAACGCATCGTCCATGCCCGCGGCACTGGCGCCCATGGGTTCTTTCAGAGCTACGAGAACCATTCGGCGCTGACCAAGGCCGGTTTCCTGCAGGATCCGGGGAAGAAAACCCCGGTGTTCGTACGTTTTTCTACAGTGCAGGGGCCTCGGGGATCCGGCGACACCGTACGTGACGTGCGCGGTTTTGCCGTGAAGTTCTTCACCGACGAAGGCAACTTCGATCTGGTCGGCAACAACATGCCGGTGTTCTTCATTCAGGACGCGATCAAGTTTCCCGACTTCGTTCACGCCGTAAAACCCGAACCGCACAACGAAATACCTACGGGCGGCTCGGCTCACGACACCTTCTGGGACTTCGTGTCGCTGGTGCCGGAATCGGCGCACATGGTCATCTGGGCCATGTCCGACCGGGCCATTCCGAAAAGCCTGCGCAGCATGCAGGGCTTTGGCGTGCACACCTTCCGGCTGATCAACGCCGAGGGCAAATCGCGCTTCGTCAAATTCCACTGGCGCCCTACCGCCGGCACCTGCTCGCTGGTGTGGGACGAGGCGCAAAAACTTGCGGGCAAAGACACCGACTACCATCGGCGCGATCTGTGGGAAGCCATCGAAATGGGTGACTACCCGGAATGGGAACTTGGCGTACAGGTCATCGAGGAGGAAAACGAGCACGATTTCGATTTCGACATTCTCGACCCGACCAAACTGATCCCCGAGGAAATCGTGCCTATCACGCCGCTGGGCAAGATGACCCTCAACCGCAACCCGGACAACTTCTTCGCCGAGACCGAGCAGGTCGCGTTCTGCCCCGGCCATATCGTACCGGGCATCGACTTCTCCAATGACCCGCTGCTGCAAGGCCGGCTGTTTTCCTACACCGACACGCAGATCAGCCGACTCGGCGGGCCGAACTTTCATGAGTTGCCGATCAATCGCCCGGTGGCACCGTTCCACAACGGCCAGCGCGATGCCCAGCACCGCACGGTGATCGACAAGGGCCGCGCCTCTTATGAACCCAACTCCATTGATGGCGGCTGGCCGAAAGAAACTCCGCCGGCTGCACAGGACGGCGGGTTCGAGAGCTACCCGGAACGCATCGACGCCAACAAGATCCGCCAGCGCAGCGAGTCGTTCAGCGATCACTTCTCCCAGGCGCGGCTGTTCTTCAAGAGCATGAGCAAGCACGAGCAGGAACACATCATCTCGGCCTACAGCTTCGAGCTGGGCAAGGTTGAGCGGGAACACATTCGTGTGCGGGAGGTGAACGAGATTCTGGCCAATATCGATCTGGAACTGGCCAAGCGTGTGGCTGCGAATCTTGGTCTTCCGGCGCCAGCCAAAGGCACGGTCGAGGTGCGCAAAACATCTTTGGATCACTCACCGTCCCTGAGCCAGGCCAACCTCTTGCCGGAGAATATCAAGACGCGAAAAGTGGCGATTCTGGCGGCAAACGGCGTCGATGGTGCCGCAATTGATGCAATGAAGAAGGCTCTGGCGGCAGAAGGTGCACACGCCAAGCTGCTCGGCCCGACTTCGGCGCCGGTGAAGACCGCCGATGGCAAAAGCCTGGCGGTGGATGCGTCGATGGAGGGTTTGCCATCGGTAGCGTTCGACGCGGTGTTCGTGCCGGGTGGCGCGGCGTCGGTCAAGGCATTGAGCGGTGACGGCGTGGCGTTGCATTACCTGCTGGAGGCGTACAAACACCTGAAGGCGATTGCGCTGCATGGCGAGGCCAAACAGTTGCTGGACGTGCTGAAGCTGGAGGCGGATGCGGGGTTGCTAGAAGGCAAGGATGTTGGCGCGCTGACCAAGCCATTCTTTGCTGCGATCGGGCAGCATCGGGTCTGGGATCGGGAGCCTAAGGCCAAGGCTATTCCAGCTTAAGGATGTTGGTTGACTGAAAGGACGCCTTCGCGAGCAAGCCCGCTCCCACATTTAGTTCGTGTACGACACAGAACCAATGTGGGAGCGAGCTTGCTCCGGGCGGCGTTCCGACGATGCTTTTTAAGGTTTGCGCGGGCTCAGAACCATCTGCGCCGGCACGGTGCGCAGAATCTGCTTCTCGATCTTCAGATCGAAATCCGGATCGAGCTTCTTCACGCGCTTGGTGATCAACGTCGCCAGCCACGGGTAATCATTGGTGCGCGGGGCCTGAATGCTCACCGCACAGTCGTAATTCACCACATCGGCGGCGATCGCATCGAGTTGACGGCGAAGTTTGCGGCTATCGTTGATATTCAGCGCAACCGTGGTGCTCTCGGCGGTCGGATCGATCACCTTGGCCTTCGGCTTGGCTTCGGCGGCCTGGAGCGCTGCCTCGGCTTTCTCCAGCTCAGCCTTGCGCGCCTGGGTGATGGCGCCATTGACGCCGCCGGTCAGCGCCGGGGCCTTGGGCATCAGCGCGCGGGCGCGGGCCAAAGCGGTTGCGGCGGCATTCACATCGCCCTTCTGCAGGACAATCTGGCTGCGGCGCAGATAGGCTTCGGCCAACTGACGCTGGTATTGCTCAAGGGACTGATCGTTGGGTGTTTCGGCCTGCAAGGCTGCCAACTGGTCCTCGGCAGTGGCCAGTTCGCTGCTGGCCAGGCTTTGCTCCAGCTGTGCGATGGCCGTGGCCCGCGCATCGGGGGCTTCGGCCACCGGCGGCGTGCTTTGGCAGGCGCCCAGCAGCACTGAAAATGCGACAAGGAGCAGATAACGGGAGGCGAACGGCTTCATTCCTGCGACTCTCTATTTGCGCAAAAAACGAGCAAGTCTACACCCCTCGACGGGGCAGAACAAAACTCAGCAGAAACAGTGCGGCCGCCGTCACAACGATTGACGGGCCGGCCGGGGTGTCCTTGAACCAGGACAGCGCCAGCCCGCCACACACGGCAAGCATGCCCAGCAGGCTCGCGCCCAGTGCCATCTGCTCCGGCGAACGGGCGTGACGTTGTGCCGCAGCCGCCGGGATGATCAACAGCGACGTAATCAGCAACACACCGACGATTTTCATCGCCACGGCGATCACCACCGCAATCAACAGCATCAGCGCCATGCGCAGACCGGCCACCGGCAGGCCTTCGACCCGGGCCAGTTCTTCGTGCACAGTGATCGCCAACAACGGGCGCCACAGTGTCACCAGCAGCACCAGCACCGCCGCGCTGCCGCCAAGGATCCACGCCAGATCGGTCGGGCTGATCGCCAGCAGGTCGCCGAACAGATAGGCCATCAGGTCGATCCGCACTTCATGCATGAAGCTTAGTACCACCAGGCCGAGAGAGAGCGTGCTCGGTGCAAGAATGCCCAACAGCGTGTCGGAGGCCAGCGGCTGGCGCTGTTGCAGAGTCACCAGCAGCACCGCCAGCAACAGGCAGCCCACGGTGACCGCCACGGTCGGGCTGACATCCAGCAGAAAGCCCAGCGCCACACCCAACAGCGCGGCGTGGGACAGGGTGTCACCGAAATAGGCCATGCGCCGCCAGACCACGAACGAGCCAAGCGGCCCCGCGACCACCGCCAGCGCCAGACCTGCAAGCAGGGCGTAAAACAGAAAATCAGCCATGCTTGCAGCTATCTCCGTGAACGTGAGGTTGGCCCGTCAAAGGCCCTTTGACCACTGAACCGTGCAGGTCGTGGGCGTGGTCGTGATGGTGGTGATAGACCGCCAGGCTCGGTGCGTGATTGCCGAACAGCTCGACGAAAGCGGGGTCGCCACTGACTTGCTCGGGATGCCCGGAGCAGCAGACGTGACGGTTGAGGCACACCACCTGATCTGTGGTGCTCATCACCAGATGCAAATCGTGCGACACCATCAACACGCCGCAACCGTGGCGGTCGCGCAGACGAGTGATCAGGCTGTACAGCTCGGCCTGGCCGGCCACATCGACGCCCTGCACCGGCTCGTCGAGCACCAACAGTTCCGGCTCGCGAAGCAGTGCCCGAGCCAGCAGCACGCGCTGCATTTCACCGCCCGACACGCTTTGCACCGGGCTGTCGATGACGTGTTCGGCGCCGACTTCCTTGAGCGCCGCCAATGCACGCGGGCGATCGACGCCCGGCACCAGACGCAGGAAACGCAGCACTGAAAGCGGCAAGGTCGGATCGACATGAAGCTTTTGCGGCATGTAACCGACGCGCAATTTCGGCTTGCGCCAGACGCTGCCGCTGTCGGGTTTCAGCAACCCGAGCACGGCGCGAACCAGCGTGGTCTTGCCGGCACCGTTGGGGCCGATCAGGGTGACGATCTGCCCCGGCTCGACGCTCAGGTGAATGTTGTCCAGCACGTTTTGCCCGGCAAACCGGACAGCCACCTGCTCCAGACGGATCAACGCATCGCTCATCAAGCCCCCCGGCAACCGGAGCAGAGGCCGACCACTTCGACGGTCTGGGCTTCGACGATGAAGCCGACGTCCTTGGCGCTGTGGACGATCGCGTCGCTGATGGTTTTTTGTTCAAGTTCGATAGCGGCGTGGCACTCGCGGCAGATCAGGAACTGGCCCTGGTGCGAATGTTTCGGGTGTACACAGCCGACGAAAGCGTTCAGCGAAGAGATGCGGTGCACCAGGCCGTTTTCCAGCAGGAAATCCAGCGCGCGGTACACGGTCGGCGGCGCGGCGCGGCGGCCGTCCTGCTCGCTGAGCACCGCCAGAATGTCGTAGGCACCCAGCGGCTTGTGGCTCTGCCAGACCAGCTCAAGCACCCGCCGACGCAATGCGGTCAGGCGCAGGCCTTTCTGTGCACACAAGGCATCGGCCTCGGACAGGGCGCTGTGGACGCAATGGGAGTGGTCGTGGGGACGGCTGGCAATCGGGGTAATAGGCATGAGCGGCGACGAGTTTGGTTAGAGACGTTATTATGTTACCCGTTCTCGCCTCCATGAGTGGTCATCGTGTCCCGACTTTTTTCTGTTTTTGTGGCATTTGTCGCCAGTTTTCTGCTGATCGGTTCGGCTCAGGCCGAAGTCAGAGTCCTCACCAGCATCAAGCCACTGCAACTGATTGCCGCTGCGGTGCAGGACGGCGTGGCGATTCCGGAAGTGCTGCTGCCGCCGGGGGCCTCGCCGCATAACTACGCGTTGCGCCCGTCCGATGTGCGCAAGGTGCAATCGGTGGACCTGCTGTACTGGATCGGCCCGGACATGGAAGGTTTCCTGCCTCGCGTGCTGAACGGTCGTACGTTGCCGAGCGTCGCCGTGCAGGACCTGCCGGGCATGAAGCTGCGCCGCTTCGCCGAAGACAGCCACTCCCACGCCGAAGACGCCGACGAACATGATCACGATCACCGCCCGGGTACTCTCGATGCGCATTTGTGGCTATCGCCAGTGAACGCGCGGGTGATTGCCGACAAAATGGCTGCTGACCTGAGCGCCGCCGACCCGGCCAACGCCGAGCGCTATCAGCACAACGCCAAAGCGTTCGACGAGCGTCTGGATGCACTGGATCAGCGTTTGAAGAAACGTCTGGCCGGTATTGAAGGCAAACCCTACTTCGTCTTCCACGAAGCCTTCGACTACTTCGAAGATGCCTACGGGTTGAAACACACCGGCGTATTCAGCGTCGCGGCGGAAGTGCAACCGGGCGCACAGCATGTAGCGGCAATGCGCGCGCGATTGCAGGAAGTCGGCAAGACCTGCGTGTTCAGTGAGCCACCGTTGCGCCCACGCCTGGCCGAAACCCTGGTGGCGGGCCTGCCGGTGAAACTGGCGGAACTGGATGCGCTGGGCGGTTACACACCAGCGACGGCTCAGGGTTACGAGCAAGTGCTGGAGAAGCTGGGGAATGATCTGGCGGGTTGTCTCGAATCGCTCTGATACAAAAAAACCGCAGCCTGCGCAGGCTGCGGTTTTTTCTTTTACAGGGCGAAAGGTAGCGGTGTGCTGACCTGCTGACGCTGCGCCAGCCGCTGCTCGAACTCTTTCGGATCGTGAATCAGCACGTCCTGCCCGGCGAACGATTCCGCCGCGATCAATCGCGACAGCCAGAACCGCACGCACGCCACTCGCAGCATGGTCGGCCACAGCTCGGCTTCGGCTGCCGTGAACGGACGCAGTGCCGCGTAGGCACCGAGCAAGGCCCGAGCACGCGGGCCGTCGATCAGTCCGTCATCGTCCGAACACCAGTCGTTCAAGGCAATCGCCACGTCATAAAGCATCGGCCCGGAGCAGGCGTTGTAGAAGTCGATCAGTCCGGTCAGGTGCGTGCCTTCGAACATCGCATTGTCACGGAACAGGTCGGCGTGGATGTTTGCCCGGGGCAGCGCGAGAATTTTCTCTTTCTGTTGGGTGATTTCGTCCAGCGCGCTTTGCAGCAGCGCGCGCGGTTCATCGCTCAGGTGCGAGAGAAACTGCGTGCCCTCTTCCAGCATCCAGTCCAGGCCACGATCGGTCTTGCGCTTGATCATCTGGTCACCCTGGGTCGCCAGGTGCAGATGGGCCTGCAAGTCACCGACCTGCGCGCAATGCTGGGCGTTGGCCTGCTTGATGTGTTTGCCCGCCAGGCGCGGTTGCAGCAGTGCCGGCTTGCCTTTCAGCTCGCGCAGGGCCACGCCGTCGGTGGTGCGTAGCGCGTAGGGCACCGGCAGATCGGCTTGGTGCAGGACGTCGAGCAGGTCGATGAAGAACGGCATTTCCTGCACCGGGCCACGTTCGACCAGGGTCAGGACGAACTCGCCCTTTTCCATGCTGATGAAGAAGTTGGTGTTTTCGCTGCCGGCGGCGATCCCCTGGAAATCGAGCAGACGGCCGAGCCCGTATGGGGCGAGAAAGGTTTCCAGCTCAGGCCGAGCCAGGGGGGTGAAGACAGACATGGTTAAAAACTGCTCAGTTCTGGCGCCGCCATCGAGCCGGCGCCGGTTGAAATTAAGAAACTATTTCCACTCGAAAATCTTCCACGCGGGGATCAGCATATCCGGCTGGTCCGAGCGGATGAAGTTTGCATCAGTACCGTCCGCACGCACCAGAAAATAGGGCGGGAAACCCTTCTGGGTCACCTTGATCGCGTACAGGAAACCGTTCTGCCGGTACTCCTGGATGGTCTTGTCACCCTCGGTGCGGATGGTGACTTCCGGCTCCGCTGACGGCGCATCATCCGCCGCGATCGCAGGCAACGGTGAGACAGCAATCAAACTGACCAGCAGCAAGCGATTTAACGTACGCATGATAACCTTGTCCCTTTGTCGTCAACGGTCCCGCTATTCTAGCGCCGGACCCGCCGAAAAGGTTGATCCTGCTCATGAGCCAAGCCCCCCTCGTCCTGGTGGACGGTTCGTCTTACCTGTACCGCGCCTTTCACGCGCTGCCACCGCTGACCACGTCCAAAGGCCTGCCGACCGGTGCGGTCAAGGGCGTGCTGAACATGCTCAAGAGCCTGCGCAAACAATATCCGGACAGCCCGTTCGCCGTGGTATTCGACGCCAAGGGCGGGACATTTCGCGATGAGATGTACGCCGAATACAAGGCCAACCGCCCGAGCATGCCCGACGACATGCGCCTGCAGATCGAGCCGCTGCACCAGAGCGTCAAAGCTCTGGGCTTCCCGCTGCTGTGCGTCGAAGGCGTCGAGGCCGATGACGTGATCGGCACGCTGGCCCGCAGCAGCGCCGCTGCCGATCGCCCGGTGATCATCTCCACCGGCGACAAGGACATGGCGCAACTGGTCGACGGCCACATTACCTTGGTCAACACCATGTCCGGTAGTTCGATGGACGTGGAGGGCGTGAAGGAGAAATTCGGCGTCGCTCCGGAGCAGATCATCGATTATCTGGCCCTGATGGGCGATTCTTCCGACAACATCCCTGGCGTTCCGGGCATCGGCCCGAAAACCGCGTCCGGCCTGCTGGTGGGCGTCAACGGCGGCCTGACCGAGCTGTATGCGCAACTCGACATTGTGCCGACCCTGCCGATTCGCGGCGCCAAGACCCTGCCAGCCAAGCTCGAAGAGCACAAGGAGATGGCATTCCTCTCCTATCAACTGGCGACCATCAAGGTCGACGTGCCGCTGGACATCGGCCTCGACGACCTGCAAATGGGCCCGGAAGATCCGGCCAAGCTGCTTGAGCTTTACACCCTGCTGGAGTTCAAGAGCTGGATCAACGATCTGGAGCGCGACGCCAAGCGTCTGGAGCTGAGCAGCGCTGTCGCGCCTGAACCGGCCGGCGATCTGTTCAGCGCGCCTGCGCAAGAAGCGCCTGCCGCTCCGGCTGAAGCCGCGTACGAGACCATCCTCGATCAGGCGCGCTTCGACGTCTGGCTGGAAAAACTGAAGAACGCCAAGCTGTTTGCCTTCGACACCGAAACCACCGGCATCGACGCGCAACAGGCGCAACTGGTCGGTCTGTCCTTCGCGGTGCAGGCCAACGAAGCGGCCTACATTCCGCTGACCCACTCCTACATCGGCGTGCCGGAGCAGCTGGATCGCGACACCGTGCTGCGCGCTCTGAAGCCAATTCTGGAAGACCCGAACAAGCTCAAGGTCGGCCAGCACGCCAAGTTCGACATGAACATCCTGGCCAATTGCGCCATCGGCGGTGATCTGAATGAAGGCATCACCGTACGCGGAATTGCCTTCGACACGATGCTTGAGTCCTATGTGCTCAACTCCACCGCCACCCGTCACGACATGGACAGCCTGGCGCAGAAGTACCTGGATCACACCACCGTGAGCTTCCAGGACATCGCCGGCAAAGGCGCCAAGCAGCTGACCTTCGACCAGATCGCCCTGGAACAGGCCGGGCCGTATGCCGCCGAAGATGCCGACGTGACCCTGCGCCTGCACCAGACCCTGTTCGAAAAGCTCAGCGCCATCCCGAGCCTGGCCAGCGTGCTGACCGACATCGAGATCCCGCTGGTGCCGGTGCTCGCTCGCATCGAGCGCCAGGGCGCGTTCGTCGACGCTGAACTACTCGGCATCCAGAGCATTGAGCTGGGCAACAAGATGGTCGCGCTGGAACGTGAAGCCTTCGAGATCGCCGGTGAAGAATTCAACCTCGGCTCGCCAAAGCAACTGGGCGTGATCCTCTACGAAAAACTTGGCCTGCCGGTGCTGAAGAAGACCGCCAAGGGCCAGCCATCCACCGCCGAAGAAGTGCTGGCGAAACTGGCCGAAGACGACCACCGCCTGCCAAAGGTGCTGATGGAACACCGCTCCATGAGCAAGCTGAAAAGCACCTACACCGATCGCCTGCCGGAGCAAATCAACCCGCGTACCGGGCGTATCCACACCTCATACCATCAGGCCGTCGCGTCGACCGGTCGCCTGTCGTCGAGCGATCCGAACCTGCAGAACATTCCGGTGCGCACCGCTGAAGGCCGACGCATCCGCCAGGCGTTCATCGCACCGAAAGGCTACAAGCTGCTGGCGGCGGACTACTCGCAGATCGAACTGCGGATCATGGCCCATCTGTCCCGCGACGAAGGCTTGATGAACGCCTTCCGCAACAATCTGGACGTGCACACCGCCACCGCCGCCGAAGTGTTCAAGGTCGAGCTGAACGAAGTGTCCTCCGACCAGCGCCGTGGCGCCAAGGCGATCAACTTCGGCCTGATCTACGGCATGGGCGCGCAGAAGCTCGGCAAGGACATCGGCGTCGACACCAAGACCGCCAAGGCCTACATCGACACCTACTTCGCGCGCTACCCGGGCGTTCGTGAATACATGGATCGCACCCGCGCCCAGGCAGCCGATCAAGGCTACGTGGAAACAATCTTCGGCCGCCGTCTGTACCTGCCGGACATCAACTCCAACAAGCCGCAGGAACGCGCTGCCGCTGAACGCACGGCGATCAACGCGCCGATGCAGGGCACCGCAGCGGACATCATCAAAAAAGCCATGGTGGCGGTGGATAACTGGCTGACTGCGTCGGGGCTGGACGCCAAAGTCATTCTGCAGGTGCACGACGAACTGGTGCTGGAGGTTCGCGAGGATCTGGTCGGTCAGGTTCGCGACGAAATTCGCGTGCACATGAGCGAAGCGGCGAAACTGGACGTGCCGTTGCTGGTGGAAGTCGGGGTTGGCAACAACTGGGACGAGGCGCACTGAGGCCTCTGGGACCGGATTTTGCCGCGACATGACGTCGCGGCAAAGGCATCGGAAGGGGTTTAGTTCTGATCGCTCTTGGGCTTATTCCAAAGTTTTTTGAAAAGAATCTGAACTAATCTTGCGACAGGCCACTCAGAGATACTGAATGGCTGGTGAAGCCCTTCGATGCTCCTATGTTGTGTTAAGTGTTGGCAGATATCTGAACCCCGCCCTAGCGGTTCGGAACTTGAACCCCGGAACTTCTCCCTCCCCATATGAAGTCCGGGGCTTTTTTTGCCTGCGATTTACTCGGCGGGCAACTCAGAGCCCTTATCCGCCAGTTCCATCCAGCCTGCCAGCTTGGTGTAAGCCTCTTCCAGGCCCATGCGTTTTGGTGCGGAGAACAGCTGGATTGTCACCAGGTCGCCCCACCCCTTACGGATTTCCGACTGCACCTTGAGCAGCGTGTTCTTGGCTGCGCCGTAGGTCAGCTTGTCAGCCTTGGTCAGCAGAATGTGCATCGGCATACCGGCCGCAACCGCCCAATCGAGCATCAGCAGGTCGAAGTCGGTCATTGGATGACGGATGTCCATCATCAGAATCAGCCCCTTCAAACTCTCGCGGCCACCGAGGTAAGCCTCGAGGTGACGCTGCCAGTGTTGCTTGAGCGGGATCGGTACTTTTGCATAACCATAGCCCGGCAGGTCGACCAGACGCCGTTCATCGTCTAGCTTGAAGAAGTTCAATAGCTGTGTGCGACCCGGGGTTTTCGAGGTGCGCGCCAGGCTGGCGTGAGTCAAAGTGTTCAGCGCGCTGGATTTACCGGCGTTGGAACGACCGGCGAACGCCACTTCGAAGCCTTCGTCGTCGGGGCACTGATCGACTTTGGCGGCACTGAGCATGAACGTGGACTGTTGGCACAGGCCGAGGATGGGATTCTTGAGTTGCATGGGATTTCCGATGTGGGCGGCGCCGGGATTGGGCGCGGAACGCGGTGTCGCTTCCGTTTCAGTGACGCCAGTATATAATGCCGCAGATTTTGTGTGTGCTTTGTCCCAGCGAAGGATGAAGTTCACGAGAGCGACAGACTTGGATTGCGCAACAGAACGCAGATCGCTCTCAACCCTGAAAAGGTCGTTTTATGACGAAATGGCTGCTGGCTGCCGGAGTTCTGATGCCGCTTTACAGCGCACAGGCTACACAGGATCCGGAAGCCGTGTACAACCGTGTTTGTGGTGCCTGTCATTCCGGCCAACTACCCATGGCGCCCAGAAGAGGCGATCAGGAAGCTTGGACGCCGAGGTTGGCGAAAGGTATGGAGACGCTGGTGCAACACGTGACCCAGGGTTTCAAGGCGATGCCGCCGCGTGGTTTGTGCATGGACTGCAGTGCCGAGGATTACCAGGCCATCATCCTTTGGATGAGCGGAAGTAAACCCGGTCCATAACTCTTAACCCTTAGCCGTAGTTGGATTAGCTGATGAACAAACTGATCGTGAGTCTGCTGTTGACCGTGGGAATCTCAGGCTTCGCCCATGCTGCAGGCGATGCCGCCGCAGGCCAGGCGAAAGCGGCCGTATGCGGGGCTTGCCATGGCCCGGATGGCAACAGCATGGCGCCAAACTTTCCAAAACTGGCCGGACAGGGTGAACGCTACCTGACCAAGCAGCTGCACGACATCAAGTCGGGCAAGCGCACCGTTCTGGAAATGACCGGGCTGCTGACCAATCTTAGCGATCAGGACCTCTCTGACATCGCCGCCTATTTCGCCAGCCAGAAAGGCAGCGTCGGCGCCGCCGATCCGAAGATCGTCGCTCGCGGTGAAGCGCTGTTCCGTGGCGGAAACCTGGAAAAAGGCCTGCCCGCCTGCACCGGTTGCCACTCGCCGAACGGCGCGGGCAATGCCGCCGCCGGCTTCCCGCACCTGGGTGGCCAGCACGCTCAATACATCGCCAAGCAGCTGACCGATTTCCGCAAGGAAGAGGCCGGTCGCAGCAACGACGGCGATGCCATGACTATGCGCACCATAGCTCGCAAGCTGAGCGACGAGGACATCGCGGCGGTCTCCAGCTACATTCAAGGCCTGCACTAAGACGCGCGATTCGAGGGTTGCGTGCGATGGCCCACGCCTGCCACGTTAACGCTCGATTAATCCGTTGCATGAAGTATAAAAAGGGTGGCTTTGGCCGCCCTTTTTTGTGGCCGCTGCCGTTACACTACAGAACTCATGCCCGCCAGGATCTGTCTGAAAACAGGTCGCGCGAGGCGACCAAAATTGTCCAGGAGTAAAGCATGCGTAATCTGATCATCAGCGCCGCCCTCGTCGCTGCCAGCCTGTTCGGCGTGACCGCCCAGGCCGCCGAAGCCCCTGCTGCCCCTTACGTCGAACTGAGCAACCCGGTACCGGTTGCCGTGCCTGGCAAGATCGAAGTGGTGGAGCTGTTCTGGTACGGCTGCCCGCACTGCTACGCGTTCGAGCCGGTGATCAATCCATGGGTTGAAAAACTGCCTTCCGACGTCAACTTCGTACGCATCCCTGCCATGTTCGGCGGCCCGTGGGACGCTCACGGTCAGATGTTCCTGACCCTGGAAGCCATGGGTGTCGAGCACAGCGTTCACGCTGCCGTGTTCAACGCGATCCAGAAAGAACACAAGAAGCTGACCGACAAGAACGACATGGCCGACTTCCTCGCCACCCAGGGCGTGGACAAGGACAAGTTCCTGGCCACTTTCGACTCCTTCGCCATCAAGGGCCAGATCGTCAAGGCTCGTGAACTGGCCAAGAAATATGAAATCTCCGGCGTTCCAACCATGATCGTCAACGGCAAGTACCGCTTCGACATCGGCTCTGCCGGCGGCGCCGAAGAAGCACTGAAACTGGCTGACCAACTGGTTGCCAAAGAGCGAGCGGCCAACAAGGCAGCCGCCAACTAAGCGCGGCTGTCGCCATGCGCCGCTGGGGAACCGAACGTCTCGTCGGCCTGCATGATCCGCAGGTCAACGAGCATCACCTGGAATCCACGGGCCTGCCCGCAGACAGCCGTTTGCGCTTGCTCAGCTTCAATATCCAGGTCGGCATCAGTACCGAGCGTTATCGGCACTACCTGACTCGCAGCTGGCAGCATCTGCTGCCGCACCCCGGCCGCTCCGGCAATCTGCAGAAGATCGGCAATCTGCTCGGCGACTTCGATCTGGTCGCCCTGCAGGAAGCCGATGGCGGCAGCCTGCGTTCAGGCTACGTCAATCAGGTCGAACATCTGGCTCAGCTCGGCGCCTTCCCCTACTGGTACCAGCAACTCAATCGCAACCTCGGCCGACTGGCCCAGCACAGCAACGGTGTGCTCAGCCGTCTGCGTCCGTGGGCGATCGAAGACCATCCGCTGCCGGGACCGAAAGGTCGCGGGGCGATTCTGGTGCGCTTCGGCGAAGGTCCCGAGGCACTGGTGGTGGTGATGATGCACCTGGCGCTCGGCGCCCGGGTACGCACCCTGCAACTGGCCTATATCCGCGAGCTGATCGGCGGCTACAAGCATCAGGTGCTGATGGGTGACATGAACACCCATGCCAGCGACCTGCTGCAGCACTCGCCCTTGCGCGACCTCGGCCTGCTGGCTCCGCAACTCGAAGCGACATTCCCCAGCTGGCGCCCGCAGCGTTGCCTGGACCATATTCTGCTCAGCCCGACCCTGACCCTGGAAAAGGTCGAAGTGCTGGCCCAACCGATTTCCGATCACCTGCCCGTCGCGGTAGAGATTCGTCTGCCGGGTTCGCTCACGGCCGATGCATTGCCCGCGTTGAGTCCTGCCCCTCGCGGAACGCCTGAATGAGCGACGAAGCCCAGCGCTGGAAAGAGAAATACCTCAAAAGCATCGAACAACAGGAAAAGCTCGAACGTCGATGGGACGCCCGGCTCGACCTGCTGCGCCGCGGCCTGGTGCGTAGCACTCTCGCGGCGGAAGGCACCGACCGCGTGGTCGACCAATGCATGAAGGAAATGCGCGACGTGGTGCGCACCGACGACATGGATGCCAGACTCGCCGCCCTGTTGCCGCGTCTTGAAAAAGCCGTGCTCGACTCCGAGCAACGCCGTGAAACCCGGATCGAGCAGGTCAGCACCGCCCTGAACTCGCTGGTGGCTCAGCTGCAATCGCTCCCCCTGCCCCGGGATGTCGCTCAGCCACTGAAGAAATTCGCCAAGCAGCTTGACGGCCGGGTCAGTCAGGCGCGGGAAATGCCGCTGCTGCTCAGCGAGCTCAGCGGTTTGCAGGGCAAGGCATTGAGCCAACTGGAGACGCCGGCGGAACCGGGACGTCCGGGATTGTTGCAGCGCCTGTTCGGCAGCCGCGACAGCGAGGAAGCGCCTGCACCTGCGGCTCAGCCTGTCGTGAAGTCTCCTGCCGTTCAGCCAGCGCAACCACCCGCTGCGCCTGAAAGCGCGCCAATGCCAGAAGCGCCTGTCGCAATCGCCGAACCGGCAGCCATCGCCACTGTCAGCGAAGCACCGGTCGCCATACCTCTTGTCGCACCAACGCAGGCTTCAGCACCCGCACCACTATCAACACCAGAGCATGTTGCAGAGCCGGAAGTGGTGGCCTTCGAGCCGGTCCGGATCCCTCCAGAAGTCGTTACCACTCCCGGCGAACCGGAACCAGCCGGGCCGGAATCAGAGCCGCCAACCTTCGCGCCGCCTCCGGTCTTCACTCCGTCGGCACCAACGGCCATCAATCCTGACGAACTGATCCACCCCGGCGACAACCCGCCCCCGGCTTTCCTCGACAGCCTGCCCCTGCCCGAGCCCATCGCGCAGGCCCTCGCGGCCATCGATCCGGAGCAGTCCGAGCATGACATTCTCTACGCCCTGCCGGATTCGCCCGAACCCTCCTACAGCTCGGTGGCCAAGCACATCGAAGACACGCTGATCGGGCTGCTGGATGACCTGACCCTGCCGGAGCGTCACCGCCCGCAAGCCGAAGCCATGCGTGACCGGCTGAAAAATGGCTTGAACTGGTACGAATTGCTGCCGATCCTCGACGATCTGGCGACTTTGATGCTGGCCATCACCGATAGCGGCCAGCACGAATTCGAGGCGTATCTGCAGCAGCTCAACGAACGCCTCGAAGCGTTCCAGAGCAACCTGCAGGCCGCCAGCGAAGGTCACGCCGACAACAGCTCTGCGGCGCGAGCGATGGACACGCAGATCCGTGAACAGGTCGACGGTCTGCAGAACAGCGTGCAGGAAGCGGCGGACCTGGACGACCTAAAGCAGGTATTGGAAAACCACCTCGAAGGCCTGCTCGGCACGATGGACCAGCATCAGAAACAGCGCGACGCCCGTGAACAGGAGGTGGCTGGCCGCTTGAAGAGCCTCGCCGAACGCGTGGCGCATATGGAGCAGGAAGCCCTCGGCTACCGCGAACACCTTGAAGAGCAACGCCAGAAAGCCCTGATCGATCCGCTTACCGGGCTGCCCAACCGCGCCGCCTGGGGCGAACGGCTCGACCACGAAATCGCCCAATGGCAGCAGCATGGCAATACCCTGAGCCTGGCCATGCTCGACCTTGATCACTTCAAACGGATCAACGACAGCTACGGGCACCTGGCCGGCGACAAGGTGTTGAAGATCATCGCCACAGTGCTGCGCAAGCGCCTGCGTGACAGCGATTTCATTGCCCGGTTCGGCGGCGAGGAGTTCGTCCTGCTCCTGCCGGCCACCACGCCGGCCGTCGGTGCCAAACTGCTGGAAACCCTGCGCGCCGCCATCGAGGCCTGCCCGTTTCACTTCAAGGGCGAGCGGGTGACGATCACCATTTCAATGGGACTGGCAGCGTTCAGGCCAGGAGAACACAGCGATCTTGTACTCAAAAGAGCCGATCAGGCACTTTACCGGGCAAAAAATGCAGGACGTAACCGGGTCGAGCTGGGCTGAAGACAATTGTTCCATTTCATTTAAATAAGCCCTTTTGCCGTTCGCATGCAAGTCAGTACGTTACACTGTTGCATTACTGACTGACGTGTACTGCCATGAAATTCCTTGCCCTCATCGCATCGCTGCTCATTCTGTCCGGTTGTGCCAGCGGACCGCGCTACGACACCAGCCATCCTTCTGCCAATCACGACAGCCGCGCGCAATTCGTGATCGTGCATTACACCTCCGCCTCCCTTGAGCGTTCACTGCAACTACTGACCCACGGTGAAGTCAGCAGCCACTACCTGATCGGCGATGACAGGAACGGCACGATCTACAAGCTGATGGACGAAAACCTGCGTGCCTGGCATGCCGGCGAAAGCGAATGGCAAGGCCGTACCTGGCTGAACTCAAGCTCCATCGGCATCGAAATCGTCAACCCAGGCTTCAAGGACACGCCGACCGGACGCGTGTGGTATCCATACAGCGAGGCCCAGGTACAGTCGCTGATCGTGCTGCTCCGGGACATCAGTAAACGCAACGGGATCAGCCCGGATCACATCATCGGTCACAGCGATATCGCACCGCTGCGCAAGCTTGATCCGGGCCCATTGTTCCCGTGGAAGCGCCTGGCTGCCGAAGGCCTTGGCTTGTGGCCCGATGAGCAGGCGGTAGCCCGTCAGCAAGTTCGTTTCGACGTCGAGTTGCCAAGCATCAGCTGGTTCCAGACACAACTGGCACGCCTGGGCTACGCGACGCCGCAGAACGGCGAACTGGATGTGGCAACCCGTCATGTTCTCGCAGCCTTTCAGATGCACTTCCGCCCTTCCCGCTTCGACGGTATGCCGGACGCGCAAACCGCAGCGTTGCTGCTGGTGTTGAATCAGACAAAATAATGACGCCCGCCCGACGGTCAGGGCGAAAAGGCAATCAGCAGCTATAACTCATTGGTAACTCTTCGGATATCCATGATGGTTGCCACCCGAGAGACACTGCGCAGCTGGTTTTATCGTCCGTGGTTTCTGGCGATGCTGGCGGCTGTCCTCAGCGCAGGCCTGCTGATCACTGGCGGGTTGTTCGTGGCTATGCACCAGGTCGAACAGAGCGAAAGCCAGGAAATGAACGCCCAGGGTGAGCGCTTCCTGGCCCGCCTGGAGCAGTTGTTCGGCCAGTTGCGTGAAAGCCTCGACGACCTCGAGGCCCAGCCCCTGCGCAGCTGCGACGACGAGATGATCGCTACATTGCAGCAGGTGACCTTCAACTATCGCTTTGTCTATGAAGCGGCCTACATGGATGCTTCGCGCATCTGCTCGAACCGTCCGCGCCAGGAAGGCCTGTCAGTCGTCCGTCCGCCGGACATCAAGGGCCCGACCTACAGCTATTGGCTGAACACCACCACCGAACCCGACGAAAACCGCGCGGCGCTGATGCTCGGACGCGGCAACTTTCGTGTGGCCACCTCTCGCGGGCATTTGACCGACATGGTCGACCTGTCCCCCGACAGCAGCCTGCTGGTGGTGCTGGATCACGGGACCCGGGCGATTCCGGTGCTCGGCGTGCCACAGGCCTGGCCGCCGACTGAACCGTGGCCGCCGCAATCCACCGACGCGCTGCAGGTCACTCAGACCCGTCTCATCTATCGCATGCCGACCGACAATCCGGAATATCAATTGGTATTGATCACACCGCGTACCGGCATGCATATCCCGCAATTGTGGTGGTGGATGGTGCCGTTCTGTGTGGTGCTGGGTGCATTGGTGGGGGTGGTGGTGTTCTGGGTCGTGCGCCAGCGCCAGTCACTGGACGCCGAACTGCACGGAGCCATTCGCCGGGGCGAACTGCAGGTTTTGTATCAACCGATCTTCGATCTCGACAGCCGCAACTGCGTCGGCGCCGAAGCCCTGCTGCGCTGGCGCCGGCCGGATGGCACGCTGACCAGTCCCGATCTGTTCATCCCGATGGCGGAAAACACCGGGCAGATTCGCCAGATGACGGACTTCGTCCTCCAGCGCCTGTTGGAGCAACTGGGCCAACTGCTGCGGGCCAATCCGCAGTTGTATATCTCAGTGAATCTGGCGGCATGCGATGTGATGGTGCCGCGCATCGGCCAGGTCATGGCGCGGCTGCTGAGCCTGCATCGGGTGGCGGCGCGGCAAATCGCATTTGAAGTGACCGAGCGCGGCCTGATCGATGTAGTGGTGGCCCGGGAAAACCTGCAAGCGTTGCGCGATGTGGGCCACCAAGTGCTGATCGACGATTTCGGCACCGGCTATTGCAGCCTCGCCTACCTGCAGACCCTGCCGGTGGACTGCCTGAAAATCGACAAGGCCTTCATCGACGCCCTCGGCCATGACGCGGCCAGCAGCGGTGTCGCGCCGCACATCATTCACATGGCTCAGGCACTGGATCTGAAAGTGATCGCCGAGGGTATCGAATATGAATCCCAGGCGGCGCTGCTCAGCAGCGAAGGCGTGAAGTTCGGTCAGGGCTGGCTGTTCGCCCATGCCTTGAGCGCCGTGCAATTCATTGAGCTGATCACCCGCGGACGACGGCTCGCCGGCCGCCGGATGGACGACGAAGCCTAGACTGCCAGCGCCATGTAGAACTGCGTGCCCTGCCCCGGCCGCGAATAGACGCCCATCCGCCCGCCATGCAGCTGGACAATCTCCTTGCACAATGCCAATCCGAGCCCGGCGCCACCCTTCTTGCGCCCGACCTGTACGAAAGGTTCGAAAATCCGGCCCTGCTGGCCGTAGGCAATACCTTCACCATTGTCCTCGACACTGATGATCACTCGCTCGCCGTGGCGGCGCGCCTGCAAGCGGATCTGCCCGTCGCGGGCGGTGTGGCGCAAGGCGTTGTCGATCAGGTTGTCCAGGACTCGATCCAACTGGGCCTGATCGGCCTGCAAACGTGGCAAAGGGCTCTGCACCTCGACATTCAACGCCACCCCCTTCTGCGCCGCCGCATCGGCAAAACGCAATTGCGCCTGGGCCAGCAAATCCTCGATGGAACACGGCGCCAGCGTGAGTTTCTGCAGGCCGCTCTGGTAGCGCGAAAAATTCAGCAGATCATTGATCAACTGCATCAAGCGCTGCATCTCTTCGTTGACGGTATCGAGCAGATCGGACTCACGGGACTCCGCCGGGAACTTTGCCCGCTCACGAAACAGCCCGAACGCCATATGCATGCCGGTCACCGGCGTACGCAGTTCGTGGGAAGCACGCAGCACGAATTCGCTGCGCACCCGCTCGAACGCGCGCTGTTCGGTGACATCGTGCAGCACCATCACCGCGCCGAGAATATGGCCCTGGGTATGGCTGACCGGGGTAAGGCTGTAAGTCAGCAGCCGGGATTCGCCATCGACCTCGACGCTCAAGTCTTCCGGTGCGCGCTCAAGGGTGCCGCCGCGCAATACCAGTTGCAGTTGTGCATCCAGTTCCGGACGCTGCAAGGCGCTGCCCAGTCCCTGGCCGAAACGGTCACTGTCCCAGCCCAGTTGTCGCTGTGCCACCGGGTTCAAGTGCTCAAGGTGCCCCTGACGGTCGATCATCAGCAGACCGTCGTCGATGCTGTCGAGCACCGCCTGCAAGCGCTGCTGGCCGGCCAGCAGTTCGTCGACATTGGTCGCCTGATGCTCGCGAAGGGCTTCGGCCATCAACCCGAAGCGCCGGGTCAGCAGATTGATTTCCATGGCCGAGGACACCGGCAGGGTTACTTCGAAATTGCCTTGGCCGATGTTGTCTGCCGCTTTCGCCAGGGCCTCGATCGGAGCCCCAAACCGGCGGGCAATCCCCTGGGCGGTGATGAAACCGATGATCAACACCGCCAGCCCCACCAGCCCGAGCAGGCCGGCAATCAGCAAGGCCCGGTCGCGGGCGGCGTGTTGTACGGAGTTGATGTTATCCAGCGCGTGCTTGTGCTCGGCGATCAACCCGTTGCGCAGGGTGTTGAAGCGCTCGCGCAGATCGCCACTGCCACTCAGGGCTGCAGCGGGGTCGCGGGAAACATCGAACGCCTGGAGGAAATTCAGATAATCCGCCTTGGCCTGACTGAACCCGTACTGGCGTCCATCGTCTTTCTGTTCCTGGGCGATGCCCTCGTCGAGCAGTTCGAAGTAACGCTGCTTGGACGCTTCGAAGGCCACCGGATCGGGCTTCTCGGCCAGCATCATGATCAATTGATCGCCCAAGGTCTGACGCAGCTTGAGCCCAAGATCGAGGGTGACGAAATTGTTGCGGATCAATGCCTCCTGAGTACCGGCCATTTGCATCACGCTGACCAGCCCGAGCATCAGCCCGAGCAAGGCCACGGTGATCAGCGCGGAAATGCTCAGGAACAAGCGGGTCCGCAACTTCATCGCCAGTTTCATCGGCACACGCTCACAGGTTGTACTGCTTGCGCTTGCGATACAGGGTCGAGGCATCGATCCCGAGAGTCTTGGCAGCCTGGTCGAGGGTGCCGGCGGTCGCCAGCACCGCGCCGATGTGAGCCTTCTCGAGCTCATCGAGACTCAGGGCCGCGCCAACCCGCGGGGCATTGTTGGCCGGCTGTTCAGCCATGCCGAGGTGGCTGATCTCTACACGCTCCTGCGGACAAATGATGCTCGCCCGCTCGACCACGTTGCGCAGCTCACGGATGTTGCCTGGCCAGCGGTAACCCAACAGCGCTTCCCGGGCCTCGTCGCTGAAGCCGCGGGCGGGACGGGCATATTCCTTCACGAAGCGGGCCAGGAAGCGGTCGGCCAGGGTCAGGATGTCTTCGGCCCGCTCGCGCAATGGAGGCAAATGCAGGGTGATGACGTTCAGGCGATACAGCAGGTCTTCTCGGAAACGACCGTCGCGCACCATGTCTTCAAGGTTGAGGTTGGTCGCCGCGAGAATGCGTACATCGGCGCGGCGGGTGACCGGATCCCCTACCCGCTCGTATTCCTTGTCCTGGATGAAACGCAGCAACTTGGGTTGCAACGTCAGAGGAAAATCGCCGATCTCGTCGAGAAACAGCGTACCGCCATCTGCCTGGTTGACCCGGCCCAGGGTGCTTTCGCTGGCCCCGGTGAACGCACCGCGACTGTGACCGAACAGCTCGCTTTCCATCAGTTCGGCGGTCAGCGACGGGCAATTGATGGTGACGCAGGATTTCTTCTCGCGCTTGCTCCAACCGTGAATGGCCCGGGCCAATTCACCTTTACCGGTGCCGGACTCGCCGAGGATCAGGATATTGGCGTCGGTACTCGCCACTTGCCGCGCCGTTTCCAGAACGACTTTCATCGCCGGGCTGTGGGAATCGAGTCCGTCCTTGGGTTTGCGAATCTCGCCTTCGAGGGCTTCCAGACGCGCAGACAACTGGCGTACTTCAAGCTGCTTGGCGGTGGCCAGGCGCAACTGGTCAGGGCTGCAGGGTTTGACCAGATAGTCGGCGGCACCGGCCTGAATGGCATCGACCGCCGTATCGACAGCCGAATGGGCGGTGACGATCACCACCCGCATCCATGGCGCCTGAATGCGCATCTGCGCCAGCACGTCGAGACCGTTGTCTTCGCCGAGGCGCAGATCAAGAAAGCACAGATCGAACACCTGACGCTGCAACAGCGCATCAGCCTGGGCCGCGCTGTTGGCGGTGGCAACCGTATAGCCTTCGTCTTCGAGGCAATAACGGAAGGTTCGCAGGATGGCGGATTCATCATCCACCAGCAGAATGCGGCCTTGATGCTCAGTGGCTGATTCCATTTTTCCTACGCTCCATAAGTGAATGTCTTGGGTTAGTCCCGGAAAAATCGGGCAAGTTGCATGGTTGATTCTGATCGATTCCAGTCATAGCAGGGTAGCTCTCTCCTGCCCTAACGGCTAATTCGCTGATTTTGTTGGTTTTTTTCAAAATCGGCGCTTTTCAGGCATTTGCCTGCTTATGTTTCTGACATCCACACCCTGCTCTCAATTCAAAAAGAATGATTTCTCCTACGAAACATTCGTGCATTTCGCACGACCGTGGATGACCCATCGTGCAGGATGCGTCGTCATAAATTTTCACACCACTCATAACTATTTGATTTTATTGAATTTTTTTAAACAAAAAAGCTGGCATGCCGGCTGCAATACCTCTCTCAGCCCGGGCAGATAAGCACTGCCCTAACCCAATAAGAGTGAGGAACCCAGGATGACTCGCCAACGTGCCGCCCAACTGCGTATCTCGCCCCTGCATCTTCAGCAGGGCCTGTTTGGCGCACTCGCGCTGTTGATCACCCTGCTCGCCTGCCAGCAGTACCTGCGCTGGGAACAGAGTCAGCACCCTGAACCCCTGATTTCGATGCAACACGCGACGCAGACACACTTCAGCGCCGTCAGCAGTAGCCACGCCGATAGCGGCGCAATGCGCATGATGGATGTCGACCAGCCTCAGCCGCTGGGCGACATGCCGCGTGAAGAACGCTGGGTTTTCTGATCCACGAATCTGGGCGCCGCTGCGCCGAGACCGGCAACATCCCTAAATAGAAACAAGGAGAATCACCATGTTGAGCTGGGCAATCACATTCCTGATCATTGCCATCATCGCTGCGGTACTGGGCTTCGGTGGTATCGCGGGCACCGCCACGGGTATCGCCAAGATTCTCTTTGTCGTATTCCTGGTGATGTTCATCGCCTCGTTCTTTTTCGGCCGTCGCGGCCGAGGTTGACCATGAGTGCTCTAAAGACACTGGCAGCCGCCCTGCTTCTGGGCGGCAGTGCCATGGCGATGGCGGCCAATGATGGCCAGACGCGGGTCAACGAACTGTTGAGTTCAGACCCGCAATACAGGGAGACCTGGGAAGGCGTGGTGAAGAAGGAAGAACGCCTGCCGGAATGGGTGATGAACCTCTCCGGTACGCCAGACCAACAGATGAATGCCGTCACTGAAGATGGCGACAAGTACCTGGTTGGGCCGCTCTGCGAATCGCAGGACAAGTGCCTCAACCACCGCTTGATCGTCGCGTTCAGCTTCGACAAGAAACACGCTTACGCCATGCTCGTCGATGTGCCTGAAGGACTGCCGGCCGACAAGTCGCCAACGCGACATGCCACCTACCGCTTCCTCGGCAAACCCGATCAGGGCATGCAGGATCTGTTGATGGAAACGCTCAAGAAAGATCCGAACTGGTATTGAACATGAGGGCAGCTGAAAGGCTGTCCTCCATTGCACCCGCCCGAGGAAGGCCGGTGCATGACCAGGGGGCCGGGACGTTCTGACTGTTGCAGGGTCGGAGTGACCTACGGGTACAGGGAGTGCCTGCGATGAGGGCCGGGTCAGGGTAAAAGCTGCGACGCAAGTTCGCCAACCGGAACGGTTCGACGGACTTGCGCTGAGCTTTCAACGTGACAAAACGTTGATCCAGAGCGTTCAGCTCGTCGTTTTATCGCTCACACTGCGTGCGAAAGCATTTCGCGGTGTTTCTTGGCGACCGTATATCTAGAAAGAGTCGATCGAGTAAGTCGGACATTTAGTTTCCGTACGTAGGCTTTTTCCTAAATTTTTCGACGAAATCACTCGTTCAAAAAATAACCAACCTACGCTGTAATGGCCGGTTCACGGCACTTATGCCTGCCGAAATGTCGTATTCGAACCGGTTGGGACGCCAGTTTCATTTAAAAAAGCTCATGCCGATTCGGCATAGGGTAGGCGTTTACGGCATTAGACGGCGCAACCCCGCATGGGAATAGTTGCGCCTTTTTTCGCCTGCCGGAGAGCCGTAAATACGCGCTTCGGGGCACCTTATACGGAGGCAGATGCACAGACTTTTCCGCCAAGAGCGTTCCAGTTCCTGCATGTGCCTTGAGTCAAACGCAAGTAAGGGTAAAGAATATGAAGAAGGCAAAGCTTAGCCTCGCCTGGCAGATCCTCATCGGTCTGGTATTGGGGATTGCAATTGGTGCGTTGCTCAACCATTTCAGTGCCGAGAAGGCCTGGTGGATCAGCAACGTCCTGCAACCGGCAGGCGATATCTTTATCCGTCTGATCAAGATGATCGTGATCCCGATCGTCATCTCTTCCCTGATCGTCGGCATCGCCGGCGTGGGCGACGCCAAGAAGCTCGGGCGTATCGGCCTCAAGACCATCATCTACTTCGAAATCGTCACCACCATCGCCATTGTCGTCGGCCTGCTGCTGGCCAACCTGTTCCATCCGGGTGCCGGCATCGACATGAGCACTCTGGGCACCGTGGACATCTCCAAGTACCAGGCGACCGCCGCCGAAGTACAGCATGAACACGCGTTCATCGAGACCATCCTCAACCTGATCCCGTCGAACATCTTCGCGGCCATGGCCCGCGGCGAGATGCTGCCGATCATCTTCTTCTCCGTGCTGTTCGGTCTCGGTCTGTCGAGCCTGCAGTCGGACCTGCGCGAGCCGCTGGTGAAGATGTTCCAGGGCGTCTCGGAAAGCATGTTCAAAGTCACCCACATGATCATGAACTACGCCCCGATCGGCGTGTTCGCCCTGATCGCGGTGACCGTGGCCAACTTCGGTTTCGCCTCGCTGCTGCCGCTGGCCAAACTGGTGATCTTGGTTTACGTCGCCATCGCCTTCTTCGCCTTCGTGATTCTGGGTCTGATCGCCAAGATGTTCGGCTTCTCGGTGATCAAGCTGATGCGCATCTTCAAGGATGAGCTGGTCCTGGCTTACTCCACCGCCTCTTCGGAAACCGTGCTGCCACGCGTGATCGAGAAGATGGAAGCCTACGGGGCACCGAAAGCCATCTGCAGCTTCGTGGTGCCGACCGGTTACTCGTTCAACCTCGACGGTTCGACCCTGTACCAGTCCATCGCGGCGATCTTCATTGCCCAGCTGTACGGCATCGACCTGTCGATCAGCCAGCAACTGCTGCTGGTTCTGACCCTGATGGTCACCTCCAAAGGCATCGCCGGCGTACCGGGTGTGTCCTTCGTGGTACTGCTGGCCACCCTGGGCAGCGTGGGTATTCCGCTGGAAGGCCTGGCCTTCATCGCCGGTGTCGACCGTGTGATGGACATGGCGCGTACCGCCCTGAACGTGATCGGCAACGCCCTCGCCGTACTGGTCATCGCCCGTTGGGAAGGCATGTACGACGACGCCAAGGGCCAGCGCTACTGGAACTCGCTGCCGCACTGGCGCAGCAAGGAAAAACTGCCGGCCGGCGAGATTTCCAAGAACTGATCGTCGCCCCTGTGCAACCCTGACAAACCCCGGAGAAATCCGGGGTTTGTCGTTTCTGGCGACCCCGCTATCATTCGCCGCATCTTCCGGGGGATTTGACTGATGCTTAATGGCCTGTGGCTTGGCTTCTTCATCGTGGCAGCCGTTTCGGCGCTGGGGCAATGGCTGATCGGCGGCAACGCCGGGATCTTCGCGGCGATGGTGGAAAGCATTTTTGCCATGGCCAAGCTGTCGGTCGAGGTCATGGTGCTGCTGTTCGGCACGCTGACCCTGTGGCTGGGCTTCCTGCGCATCGCCGAGAAGGCCGGGATCGTCGAATGGCTGGCCAAAGCGCTAGGCCCGCTGTTCCTGCGGCTGATGCCGGAAGTGCCGGCGGGGCATCCGGCCATCGGACTGATCACCCTCAACTTTGCCGCCAACGGCCTGGGCCTGGACAACGCCGCCACGCCGATCGGCCTCAAGGCCATGAAAGCGCTGCAAGAGCTCAACCCCAGTTCCACCATCGCCAGTAACGCGCAGATCCTGTTTCTGGTACTCAACGCGTCATCCCTGACCCTGTTGCCAGTGACGATCTTCATGTACCGCGCCCAGCAAGGCGCGCCGGACCCGACGCTGGTGTTCCTGCCAATCCTTTTGGCCACCAGTTGCTCGACCATCGTCGGCTTCCTGTCGGTGGCGCTCATGCAGCGCCTGCGGGTCTGGGACCCAGTGGTGCTGGCCTACCTGATTCCCGGCGCGCTGATCCTCGGCGGCTTCATGGCGTTGCTCGCAACGATGTCGGCCACTGCGCTGGCAGGGCTGTCGTCGATCCTCGGCAACCTGACGCTGTTCGGTCTGATCATGTTGTTCCTGGTGATCGGCGCCTTGCGCAAGGTGAAGGTCTACGAGGCGTTCGTCGAAGGTGCGAAGGAAGGTTTCGACGTCGCCAAGAATCTGCTGCCGTATCTGGTGGCGATGCTCTGCGCCATCGGCGTGTTGCGCGCATCAGGCGCTTTGGATTTCGGGCTCGACGGCATCCGTCATCTGGTGCAGTGGGCCGGCTGGGACACGCGCTTTGTCGATGCGCTGCCGACCGCGATGGTCAAACCGTTCTCGGGCAGCGCCGCCCGGGCGATGCTGATCGAAACCATGAAGACCTCGGGCGTGGACAGCTTCCCGGCGTTGGTCGCGGCGACGATCCAGGGCAGCACCGAAACCACGTTCTACGTACTGGCGGTGTACTTCGGCGCCGTGGGCATCCAGCGCGCCCGGCATGCCGTGGGTTGCGCGCTGCTGGCCGAACTCGCGGGCGTGCTCGGCGCTATTGGCGTCTGCTACTGGTTCTTCGGTTAAGGCTCAAGGCCGGGCAGGTGGGGCAACTTTCTGCCCTTGCTCCACCACCCACGCCACCACCTTCGCGGTGAGCCGATCACTGGCCTGACCAAACCCGGCAACCACCGCCGGGACTTTCACATCATTGAGCGGCTGACGTTCTTCGAAGCGGCGACTGGCGAGAATCCGCTGGTCATAACCGCGCACCAGCAATGCATCGACACGCACCACCACGCTGGCCTGCGTGCCCTGATACTCGGTCTGAAACGCCTGCAGGCTACCGCCCAGTTCCAGGTCCGCCTGGAAGTTGCTGTCATCGGTGCTCAACAGCGATACCCGGCCATCGCGCTGGAAGCCATCGAGCAACCGGTTACGCACCAGCACCGGTGCCGGATCGCTCCAGCGCGAGGCCTTATAAGTGCTGATCACATCACCCTGAGGAATCACCGCGATGCCCGGCCGGTTGAGCGCTTCGCTGGCCTGCAGTTTGTTCAGGCGCAGCGACCAGTGCTGTGTCGCCGCCGAACTGGCCGAGGCGGGCGCCTGTGCCGCCGGCAGGCGATAGACATCCGACGGTTCGGACTTGGGCAGGATCGAACACGCGCTGATCAGCGTGAAGCCGGCGAGGAGGGCGAGGTGAGTCAGCTTCATGGCGTGAACTCCTTGTTCTTGTCACTGCCCAGCAGGTAACCACTGGGGTTGGCCTCCAGGCGTTGGGAAATGGCGCGCAGCGAATTCAGGGTTTCACGCAGTTCGCGGATCGCCGGGGCCAGACCGTTGAGACCCTGCATGCCGCTGTCGAGGGAATTCTGATTCTTGCTGAGCAGGCCGTTGATGGTGACGCTGCTTTGCTCCAGGGATTTCATCGCCTGTTCGGCACTGCCCAGCGCCTGTTTGCCCTGATCGTTGAGCAGGCCGTTGGCGTTGCGCATCAGCGCAGACGTCTGTTCGAGCATGTTGCCCGCCTGTTTGCCGACCGTCGCCAGTTGCTGCATGGCCTGACGCAGGTCACCGCGCTGATCGTTGATCGAACCGGTGGTCTGTTCCAGATGTTCGAGGGTTTTGCTGACGCGTTCGATGTTGTCGGCGGAGAACATCTGATTGGCATTACTGAGCAACGTCGTGACCCCGCTCATCAAATCGTTGCTGTCACTGAGCAGCCTCGAGATGGGCGAGGGCGAGGCGACGATGGTCGGCAGATTGCCGTCATGGCCCTTGAGTTTCGGGCTTTGCGGCGTACCCCCGCTGAGCTGGATGATCGAGGTGCCGGTGATCCCGGCCAGAGCGAGTTTGGCCTCGGTGTCTTCCTTGACCGGCGTGTCGCCCGCCAGACGAATCCGTGCCAGCACCCGACGCGGGTCTTTCGGGTCGAGGCGCAGGCTGACCACATCGCCGACCTTGATCCCGCTGTACTGCACCGGGCTGCCGCGGGACAGGCCGCTGACCGCCTCGTTGAAGACGATTTCGTAATCCTTGAACTCGGTGTCGACACTGGACTTGGCCAGCCACAGACCGAAGAGCAGGGCGCCCGCCACCACAATCACCGTGAACAGGCCGATCAACACATGATGGGCTCGGGTTTCCATGTCAGACCTCGTTGAGCAGTTTGGCGGCGTCAAGCGCCGAGCGGCCGCGAGGGCCGTGGAAATATTCGTGAATCCACGCGTCGTCGGTTTCCGAGACCACGTCGATGGGACCTGCCACCAGCACTTTCTTCTGCGCCAGCACCGCCACCCGGTCGGTGATGGTGTAGAGCGTGTCGAGGTCGTGGGTTACCAGAAACACGCTCAGGCCCAGCGCATCGCGCAGCGTCAGGATCAATTGGTCGAACTGCGCCGCGCCAATCGGATCGAGGCCGGCAGTGGGTTCGTCGAGAAACAGGATGTCCGGGTCCAGCGCCAGCGCCCGTGCCAGCGCCGCGCGTTTGATCATGCCGCCGGACAGCGAGGCAGGGTACTTGTCCGCCGCCGACAGCGGCAGCCCGGCCAGCGCCAGCTTCACCGCCGCCAGATGCTCGGCGTCGTCGCGGCTGAGGCCGGCGTGTTCGATCAGGGGCAGGGCGACGTTCTCGGTTACGGTCAGCGATGAGAACAGCGCGCCTTTCTGAAACAGCACACCGAAACGCCGCTCGATCAGCGAACGCTCATGTTCCGGCAGGCTCGGCAGGTTCTGGCCGAATACTTTGACCATGCCTTCACTGGGCTGGCGCAGGCCGACGATGCTGCGCAGCAACACCGACTTGCCGCTGCCGGAGCCGCCAACCACGGCCAGGATCTCGCCTTTGTACAAGTCCAGGTCGAGGTTCTCGTGCACGCTCTGGCGGCCGAAGCGATTACACAGGCCACGGACTTCGATCACCGCCTCGGAGGGCGTGCGGGGTAGACGACTCACCAACCCATCTCCATGAAGAACAACGCGGCGACCGCATCGAGCACGATCACCACGAAAATCGATTGCACCACACTGGAGGTGGTGTGGGCGCCGACCGATTCGGCGCTGCCGCTGACCTTGAAGCCTTCCAGACAGCCAATGGCGGCGATCAGGAACGCAAAGATCGGGGCTTTGACCAGGCCAACCAGGAAATGTTGAATCCCTATGTCGCTTTGCAGCAGCGACAGGAACATCGCCGGCGAGATATCCAGCGACACCGCGCAGACCACCGCGCCGCCGATGATCCCGCAGATCATCGCCAGAAAGGTCAGCATCGGCAGCGCCACCAGCAAAGCCAGCACCCGCGGCACCACCAGCAATTCCATGGGGTCGAGGCCGAGGGTGCGGATGGCGTCGATTTCCTCGTTGGCCTTCATCGAGCCGATCTGCGCAGTAAAGGCACTGGCGGTACGGCCGGCCATCAGGATCGCCGTGAGCAATACGCCGAATTCGCGCAGGAAGGCGAAGCCCACCAGGTCCACGGTGAACACGCTGGCGCCGAAACTGGCCAGCACCGTCGCGCCGAGAAACGCCACCACGGCGCCCACCAGAAAGGTCAGCAACGCCACGATAGGTGCAGCGTCGAGGCCCGTCTGTTCGATGTGCGCAATCATCGGCGTGATCCGCCAGCGCTTGGGGCGAAACAGGCTTCGGGCGATGGTCTCAAGAATCAGGCCGACGAAGCCGAGCAGTTGCAGGGTGTCTTGCCAGACCGTGTCGACGGCCCGGCCGATGCGGGTCAGCAATTGCACGCTGACGCTGATTTCCGGTTCCTTGACCGGCACGCAGAAGTCGGTCAGCGAGCGATAGACGGTTTGCAGCAACGCGCGGTCGGCCGTGGAAATCGTGCAATCGGGGTGTTCGGCGGATTGGCCCAGACGCTCGGAGCCGAGCAGTTCCACCAGCAGCGAGGCGCCAGCGGTGTCCAGGGCGCCGAGGCCGTTGAGGTCGATGGGGGTGCTGGCGTCGTACTGACCGCGGAGCGTTTCGCTCAGGTGCTTGAGCTCGGCGTAATGAGCAAGCGTCCAGTCCCCGGTGACCCGCAGGCGGGCAGGGCTGATCGAGGTGTCCAGACGGGCATTACCGGTCATCGAGCTGCTGGTCATAAGCTCCGTGCTTGTTCGGCTAAATTCGCGAACCTACGTAATAGCACGAACCGGATTACTTTTCTTTGGTCGGTGTGCTGTCCGTGACTTCGAAGCGCAGCACGCCGATCACCTGGTCGTCCTCGGTCAGCACCCGCACCTGCCAGTCACCCACCGGGTTGCCGGGGAAAACCTGCTTGTGGGTCCACGCCCGATAGCCTTCCTTGCGCCCGCCGTGGATGTCGAGGGCGATCCGGTCGACCTCTTTGCCGTTGAACTGCCACACATGGTAGATCCGCTCATCGAGCCCGCGCGGTGCGTTGATCGCGGTATAGGCGTAAAGCCCGCCGTTGCGGATCTGCTCGGCACTGACTTGCTCCAGGCTGGCGCCGGGGACGCGATCCTGCACCTGGGTGCTGATCGCCACGTCGGTCATCCACAGCGTTGCCGGCGGCACCCACGAACGCAGCACCCAGCCGACGCCGCCGATACCGATGGTGATGCTGAGGATCGCGAGCGCGTTGCGCACGGTGCGGATCGGGAAGATCGACGCCAGGCTCGGGAACGACAGCACCACGGCAGTCCCCAGCGCCCACTTGAAACTCTGCGAGGTGGTCAGGTGCATGATCACCGGCAGCGCGGTGAGCAGGGCAGCGAACAGCGTCAGGGTATGCAACGCCAGGAACGCCCAGCGCCGCGGCGCCAGCCATTTGTAGTAGAGCGGGTCGACGATCGAGATCAGCGCGGCGATGCACAGCAGACCGGTGAACACCAGTTGGCCGCTGTTCCAGGTGGTGGTGATGAAGAAGAACGGCAGGACGAAAAACAGGCTTTCCTGGTGGATCATCTGCGTCGCATAACGCAGCAGCGGCTGGGGGATTTCCCGTTTGAAAACTCGGGTGAACAGCTCGGTCAGGCTGTTTTCCAGCATCAGCCAGATCCAGCTCAGCAGCATGATCGTGGTGATCCAGCTCGCCAGCCCCTGTTGCCGGTCGACCAGGATGAAACTGCCGACTCCGGAGATGAAACCGCCGAGCGCAATGACCCCGGGGTAGCGCTTCATCAGTTCGAGGATGCGCTGGATCAGGAGGGTCAATTTGGGCATTTGGGCGATTCACGACAGTCGAAGAAAAAAACCTCGACAGAGTACCGCCCGCCGGGGGCTGTGGCGAGGCTGTCGATCAGTCTGAATGCACGGACTGGCGTCTATGCAGGCGCCAGCCGAGCAGGATCAGTAACACGGCGCCCAATCCGCCGTCGATCAGCCAAACCACCTGATCGTCACTGAGCAGCGGCTTCTCGATCCGCAGATACCCCGGCTGCAACAGCAACTCGCGCATGGCCTTGTTCGCCGCGTCCAGCGTGACCCCTTGCAGTTCCCTGGCGGGATCGGCGAAGCGGCCATCTTCGTAGTCGCCCAGCGCGCTCCAGTAATAGTCGGCCATGCCGCTGTTGCCCTGCACGGCCCAGGCCTGGTGGGCGATGGCTGCTTGCTTGATACGGTTGAACGTGTCGGCATCGAGACCGTTTTTCAGCAGGTCCGCCTTGAGGCCTTCCAGCACCTGTTCGGCTTCGGCGATATCGCCGCGATCCAGGTCGGCGTTGAGGCTCATGAAGCCAACGCCGCCGAACACCTCGCGCTCGGCCCAGGGCCCGTAGGACAAACCGTGGTTCAGGCGCAATTGGCGGTACAGCGCCCACTCCAGATATTCCTTGAGCAGATCGAAAGTCTGGTCGTACTGATCGTCCAGCACCGGCTCCGGCACCAGCCAGTGCAGCTTGGCGCTGTTACCGACGAAGCCGCGTGTGATCGTGCGTTCGTGGGCGGCGCTGGCACGGATGTCCGGCAACGGACGATGTTCGCTCGGGTCGACCGCTTCAAGTGCGCCCCAGGCCCGCTCCAGATAGGCCGGCAGCAACTTGTCGAGGTCGCCGACGACGATCAGGGTCATATTGTTTGGCGCGTACCAGGCTTTGCGTACCTTATCCAGCTGTTCACGGGTCAGGCCATCGACTTCGGCCCGTTGCGAGCACTTCAAGCCCAGCTCTACCGCCAGTTGATTGCTCGCGCTGTGGCCCAGGTCCTGACGATCGAGAAAGCGTCGCAGGCGGGTGTAATGACCGCCATCCTCGCGCTCGACCACTCGTTTGGCGGCGTTGATCGCGTTGTCGTCGAAACGGGTCTGGGTCAGCAGATCCAGCAACAGATCGAGCACCTTGCGCTGGTTTTTCGCCGGGGCTTCGATGACGAACGTGGTGTCGGCGTTGCTGGTGAAGGCGTTCCAGTCACCGCCCAGGGCCTGCATGCGCTCTTCGAGGCCGCCTTCGCCGGTGGCGTCTATGCCGCTGAACAACAAGTGTTCGAGCAGGTGCGGCAGCTCCTTTTCATTGCAGTCGAAATCATCGAGACCGACACCGATCACCAGCCGGATCGCCACATGTCCACGCTCGGTGCCGGGCTTGAGCAGCAATTGCAAACCGTTGGGCAGCGCATAGCCTTCGACCTGAAAACGATCCAGGGCGAAGGCGGGCAGGGCACCGAGCAACAGGCAAGCGAACAACAGGCAACGCATAACAAGCTTCCATACGGCTGAATTGGAGATCCGTGTCGTCAGACAGATCGCTTTCGCGAGCAAGCTCGCTCCCACAAGGGAATACGTTTCAAATGTGGGAGCGAGCTTGCTCGCGAAGGCATCCTTGAGACTGAACGCTGAGTTACTGACTGACCACAACCCCAGACGTTCAAGGCGAATGCGTGATGTCCGCCATATCGTCCGCCGCCAGCGCGCCGGTATCGGAGGTTTCCAGCACCGCATAGGCGCTGCTGCAGAACAGCGAATTCAATCGTTTCATGTCGGCAATCAACTCAAGGTGCAGCGAACTGGTCTCGATACTTTGCACGATCTTGCGTTGCAAACGGCTGACATGGGCATGGGCCAGACGGCGCTCCTGGGCGCGGAAGCGACGTTTCTCACGCAACAACTGCCGAGCACTTTCCTTGTCGCCACTGAGAAACACCGACAAGCCCAGCCGCAGGTTGGCAATCAACTGACTGTGCAGCCCCGCCAGTTCCTCCAGCCCGTCTTCGGAAAATGACCGGCGCTGCGAGGTCTTCTGTTGCTGGATCTTGCGCAACATGCGTTCGATCAGATCGCTGGCAAGCTTGAGGTTGATCGCCAGTTCAATGATTTCCGCCCAGCGCCGACTGTCCTGCTCGCCGAGATCCTCCCGAGGCATCTGCGCCAGGTACAGCTTGATCGCGCTGTAAAGTGCTTCGACGTCATCGGTCAGTTTGCGCACTTCCTGGGTGACGGCGGTCTGCTTGCCACGCAACACATCCTGTGTGGCGTCCAGCAGGTTGTCGATCAGATCACCCATGCGCAGGGTTTCCCGGGCAGCGTTGGCCAGCGCCAGGCTGGGCGTGACCAGGGCGGTCAGGTCGAGGTGGCGCGGTTTTGCGGTGCCGTTGACCTCCGGACGCTCCGGCAACAGCCAGGCGCACAGCCGCGCCATGGGGGCGACCGTCGGCAGCAGGATCAGGCAGCGCGCAGTGTTGTAGAGCAGATGGAAGCCGATGACCATTTCCTGAGGGCTGTAATCGAGGCTGTCGATCCAGTGCACCAGCGGATCTAGCACCGGGATGATCAGCAGCAGCCCGATCAGCTTGTACAACAGGCTGCCCAGCGCGACCTGACGGCCGGCGGCGTTTTGCATGCTGGTGCTCATGAATGCCAGCACACCGCTGCCGATGTTGGCACCGATCACCAGACCGAGCGCCACCGGCAGGCTGATGACATTGGCACCGGCCAGGGTCGCTGTCAGTAGCACTGCGGCCAGGCTGGAGTAGGAAATCATCGCGAACAACGCGCCGACCAGAGCGTCGAGGAGAATGTCGCCGGTCAGCGAGGCGAAAATCACCTTCACACCCTTGGCATGAGTGATCGGCCCGGCAGCTTCGACGATCAATTGCAGCGCCAGAATGATCAGCCCCAGCCCGATGGCCACACGGCCCATCTGCCCCAGCCGAGTCTGTTTGCGCGACAGAAAGAAAATCACCCCGAGGAAAATCAGCAGCGGCGACAGCCACGACAGATCGAACGTCAGCACCCGCGCCATCAGCGCGGTACCGACGTCGGCGCCGAGCATGGTAGTCAGGGCCGGGGTCAGCGCCATCAGGCCCTGACCGACAAAGGACGTCACGAGCATGGCGGTGGCGTTGCTGCTCTGCACCATCGCGGTGACGACGATACCGGCGACAAAGGCCAGCCAGCGCCTGGACATGTTCTGACCGATCACGTGGCGCAGATTGGTGCCGTACACCCGCAGGATGCCGGTTCGGACAATGTGCGTGCCCCAGATCAGCAGAGCCACGGCAGAGAGCAGATTGAGCAGGGTTAGCATGCAGACCCCCTGTAGTAGCAGCGCCCCAGTGGGGCAAGTGGACGGCACCGCGCGGTTTCTACGTTTTTAATACTTAAGCTGTAGTTGGCTAACGGTCTCGGCGCCAGCATTGCACAGCTAAAGCGTGGATTGAAACAAAAGTGTCATGAAAACAGGTTCATGCAGCCATGAAAAAAGGGCCCGAAGGCCCTTTGATCTTTTGCGCAGCGTTCGAGTTACTGACCCGGAATATCCTTGCGCAGTTTTACCGGATCCTGCTGTTTCTTCTTTTTCGCGATGGCGGTGCGCATCTTGATGTTGATCGCTTCGACCGCCAGTGAGAACGCCATGGCGAAGTAGACGTAGCCTTTGGGAACGTGCACGTCGAACGATTCGGCAATCAGCACGGTACCGACCACCAGCAGGAACGACAGCGCGAGCATTTTCAGCGACGGGTGCTTGTCGATGAACTCGCTGATCTTGCCCGAGGCCGCCATCATCACCAGCACCGCCACGATGATCGCCGCGACCATCACCGGTACGTGGGACACCATGCCGACGGCGGTGATCACCGAGTCCAGCGAGAACACGATGTCGATGATCGCGATCTGGATGATGGTGTAGAGGAAATTGCCGCCCTTGCCCGAAGGCTCGTCGCCGGTTTCATCTTCACCTTCAAGCGCGTGGTACATCTCCTGAGAGCTTTTCCACAGCAGGAACAGGCCACCGAAGAACAGGATCAGGTCACGCCCGGAAATGCCCTGGCCGAATACTACGAACAGGTCGGCGGTGAGGCGCATGACCCAGGTGATCGACAGCAGCAACAGGATCCGCGTGATCATGGCCAGGCCAAGACCGAAGATCCGGGTGCGCTGTTGCATGTGTTTGGGCATGCGGCTGACCAGGATCGAAATCATGATGATGTTATCGATGCCCAGGACGATCTCCAGGGCGGTCAGGGTGAAGAAGGCAACCCAGATCTCAGGGTTGGTCAGCCATTCCATGTGTATTCCTTTGAGCGTGTGTTAAACCAGGACGCCAGCAAGCAGCTGGCGTTCTGGTGAGTTGATGCCGTTACAAAGTGCTGAACAGCGGGAAAGTCCCCAACAGCAAGGCTGCGACCAGTATGCACAGGCAGACCAGCACTGCCCACTTCAGGGTGAAACGTTGGTGATCGCCGAACTCGATCCCGGCCAGTGCGACCAGCAGATACGTCGACGGCACCAGTGGGCTCAGCAGGTGAACCGGCTGGCCGACAATCGAGGCACGGGCCATTTCCACTGCGGTGATGCCGTAATGGCTGGCCGCTTCCGACAGTACCGGCAACACACCGTAGTAGAACGCGTCGTTCGACATGAAGAACGTGAACGGCATGCTCACCAGCGCCGTGATCACCGCCAGGTACGGGCCGAGGAAATCAGGGATCACCGCCAGCAGGCTTTTCGACATGGCATCGACCATGCCGGTGCCCGACAGGATACCGGTGAAGATGCCCGCCGCGAAGATCAGACTGACCACCGACAGCACACTGCCGGCGTGAGCCGCGACGCGGTCTTTCTGCTGTTGCAGGCAAGGGTAGTTGACGATCATTGCAATACTGAACGCCACCATGAACAGCACCGGCAGCGGCAGCAGGCCGGCGATCAGGGTGCACATCAGCGCCAGGGTCAGCAGACCGTTGAACCAGATCAGCTTCGGACGACGGGCATCCGGGAACTGCGACACGCTGATTTCGCTGTGATCGATCTCGTCGCCGATCAGGTGCAGCTCACCCAGACGCGCACGCTCACGTTTGCCGTAGAAGTAGGCAATGATCAGGATCGCGATCACACCGGCACCCATGGCCGGGATCATCGGTACAAAGATGTCCGACGGGTCCACGTGCAGCGCACTGGCGGCACGGGCGGTCGGGCCGCCCCAGGGGGTCATGTTCATCACGCCGCCGGCGAGGATGATCAGGCCCGCCATGATCCGCGGGCTCATACCGATGCGGCTGTACAGCGGCAGCATGGCGGCCACGCAGATCATGTAAGTGGTCGCGCCGTCACCATCGAGGGAAACGACGAGCGCCAGTACGGCGGTGCCGACCGAAACTTTCAGCGGGTCGCCCTTGACCAGTTTGAGGATCTTGCGCACGGCCGGGTCGAACAGGCCGGAGTCGATCATCAGGGCGAAATACAGAATGGCGAACATCAGCATCACGCCAGTCGGCGCAAGCTTGGTAATACCTTCGAGCATCATCGGGCCGATCTTCGGGGCAAAGCCACCGAACAGGGCGAACAGGATCGGGATGATGATCAGAGCGATCAGCGCGGACAGGCGCTTGGTCATGATCAGGAACATGAACGTGATGACCATGGCAAAGCCAAGGAAAGTCAGCATGGGAATACTCCAGGCGTAGTGCGGCTAGGGAATGGGCGGATCGGGCGGGATCAGCGCAGAACGGGAAGCACGAGACGTACGGGCGGAGTTGCAGCGAGGAGGCGGGTTACAGAGGACATCAGAATCACCATTGTTGTTGTTAATAGGGCCTGACGTGCAAGCAATCACACGCGTGGCCAACCGGTCTGTTGCCGGTAGTGGCGGCGATCCTAATGGGGCAACCTTTCAGCCAGCTTTCGCGGATGAAAGCTTCGATGCGAACGGCCAACCGGCCGTCGGATGCGGCTAGAGTCAATGAACACGGGAACGGGAGGGTGGGGCGATGGGTGAATTGCACAGCGGTGGCTGCCATTGCGGACATATCCGCTATCAGTTCAGTGGGACATTGCACGACATTGCCCACTGCCATTGTTCGATTTGTCGGCGGGTCAGCGGCGGTATCGTCACCACCTGGATCACGGTACCGGCAGCAAACTTCCAGTGGCTGGCCGGAACACCTTCGCGCTACGACTCGTCGCCCAGTTGCGCACGGTTCTTCTGCCCGAACTGCGGCGCGCAACTGGCGCTGGTGACGTTGCTCAGTCCCGAGAGCATCGATTTGACGGTCGCCACCCTCGATCACCCGGAGCTGGCCGCTGCGCAGCGGCACATCTGGACTGACAGCCAATTGCCGTGGCTGCACCTGGATGAGCATTTGCCGGGGGAGCCCGAAGAAACACTCTGATCAAAAAACAGACAGATCCAGCGGCCGCACAGCGCCCATCCAGATCGCGTGCTCGGTGTGGTCAAGCAAATCATCACCGGTATCCGGGTGCAGGAACACCACCAACCCCTTGCGATTGAGCGCCAGCCACGGCAGCACGTCGCCGATCAGTTCCGGCCCGAAGGCCAGCTGGCAGCTCCAGTCCGGGTGCGGGCCGACCGGACGCTCGTGCACACGGCCCATCTTCAACGGGAATAATTGCGCGGCCTGCTCACACAGCGCCCGCGCCTGTTCAATGGTGCTGGCATCGAAATAAACATGGGCGTGATAGCCCTTGATCGTCTGCATCCGCAAACCCTCTGAATCAGTTCGAACCCTCGGCGTTGCCCGTATGTCACACGCCATACAAGGGAAAACAAACGGGACCTCAGCCATGAAAAATGCCGAAACCCCGGCGGTGAAAGTGGTGCTCTATGGTGCCATGAGTAGCCTGGGCAGTGCGTTGATGGCTGAACTGCTGCGGCGGCAGCACGAAGTCATCGCCATCCTCGACGATTTGACGGCGCTCGCACCACGGCCGGGACTGCGTACCAAAAGCGGCGACCTGCTCGATGCCGAGCGGGTCAATCAGAGCGTGGCTGGCAGTTCGGCGGTGATCTGCCTGCTCAATGCGCCGGGCCTGCCGCTGAGCAGCGATCACATTGAGAAATCCGTGGTGCTGGGGCCGGTGGAACAGGTGCTGGCGGTGGATGCGCTGATCGACGGGCTGCAGGCAGCGAACGTCTCGCGGCTGTTTGTCATCGGCGAATTCGAAGCCCTGGACGATCCGGAAAACGCCGACCCGCTGCAACGCCACGCCGCCGAAGAAGTGCGCGAAGCCCTGCAAAGCAGCCCGCTGCACTGGACGTTGGTGAATGCGCCGCGCAGCGTGGCCGGGCTGACGATCGAGCACTTCAGCCAGGTTGGCCGCACGCTTGAACCGGGTCTGGCTGAACCGCTGGAGCGGCTGAATCGGGTGGCGGTGGGCATCGCCGATGAGCTGCGGCTGAATTTGCATCTGCGCCAGCACGTGGATTTTGTTGCTGCTCGCTGATCCGTTACACCGCAATCGACGGCAGCGGCAGCCCGGCCAGGGATTCGGCGCTGCTGGCCTGTTCGGCCATCAGCCATTCCACGAACGTCTGAATCAACGCGCCCCGACGCTTGCGCTGCGGCAGCACCACGTAATAACCGAGGCGCGACAGTGTGGTTTCGGCGATGGGCCGGCACAACAGACCTTGAGTGAGTAAGTTATCCACAAGGTGACGCCAGCCGATGGCTACACCCTGACAGCCAATCGCCGCCTGAATCAGCAGGGTGTAATTGTCGAAGCGCAGCTGGCCCGGCGCTGGCGGCGTGCTGATGTTCAACTCGCGGAACAGCCCGCTCCAGTCGAACCAGTTGCTGCTGTTTTCCCCGCGAAGGTGCAGCAGTGGAAACTCCATCAATGCCTGGGCCGGCAAGGGCAGGGAGCGATCCTTGAGCAATTGCGGACTGCACACCGGAAATACTTCTTCGCTGAATAACCAGTGACTTTCGCCCTGTTTGAAGCGACCGTCGCCGAACAGCACGGCAACATCGATATCCGTGCGCAGCATGTTGTGATTGCGCTCGCTGGTCACCAGGCTGACGTCGACCTGTGGATAAGCTTCATGGAAACGGTGCAGGCGCGGCATCAGCCAGTACGCGGCGAAGGCAAAATCGGTGGCGACCTGCAGCACTTCGTGTTGCTGTTGTGCGCTGATCGCGCTCAATCCTGCGTCGATGTTCTGTAAACCGAGGGTGACTTGCTCAAAAAGAATCGAACCGACCTCAGTCAGCCCGATACCTCGATAGATCCGGTCGAACAGCCGCGTTCCGAGCTGTTCCTCCAGCCGTTTGATCTGCTGGCTGATGGCCGGTTGCGTCGTGCCGAGCTCCACCGCTGCAGCGGTAAAACTGCGATGACGGGCCGCAGCCTCGAAGGCACGCAGCAGGTCCAGCGACAAATCACCGAGGGCTTCATACATAAGCTGTGCTTATCCTAGTCATTGTCCGGCGCGGGCTTTACGGGATATTGCGTGGAATCCATGCTCATTCACAGCAATGTCGCATAAATATTCACTATGGAATGCCGCGATCACATGAAGCGCAAGAACATTCTCTTCATCATGGCCGATCAAATGGCCGCGCCAATGTTGCCGTTCTACGGTCCGTCGCCGATCAAACTGCCGAATCTCAGCCGCCTCGCCGAACAGGGCGTGGTGTTCGATGCCGCGTACTGCAACAGCCCGCTGTGCGCACCGTCGCGTTTCACCCTGGTCAGCGGCCAGTTGCCGAGCAAGATCGGCGCCTACGACAACGCCGCCGATTTCCCCGCCGACATTCCGACCTACGCCCATTACCTGCGCCGTCTCGGCTATCGCACCGCACTTTCGGGCAAGATGCATTTCTGCGGGCCGGATCAACTGCACGGCTACGAGGAACGCCTGACCAGCGACATCTACCCGGCCGACTATGGCTGGGCGGTGAACTGGGACGAACCCGATGTGCGGCCGAGCTGGTATCACAACATGTCCTCGGTGCTGCAGGCCGGGCCGTGCGTGCGCACCAACCAGCTCGACTTCGACGAAGAGGTGGTGTTCAAGGCGCAGCAATACCTGTTCGACCACATTCGCGAGGACGGTGACCAGCCGTTTTGCCTGACCGTGTCGATGACTCACCCTCACGATCCGTACACGATTCCCAAGGCGTTCTGGGACTTGTACGACGATGCGGATATCCCGCTTCCGACGACGCCGGATCAACATTCCCTCGACCCGCATTCCCAGCGTTTGCTCAAGGTCTATGACCTGTGGGACAAGCCGCTGCCTGTGGATAAGATTCGCGATGCGCGCCGGGCGTATTTCGGCGCGTGCAGCTATATCGACACGAACGTCGGCAAACTCCTGCAAACCCTCGAAGATACCGGGCTGATCGATGACACCATCATCGTGTTCTCCGGCGACCATGGCGACATGCTGGGCGAGAAAGGCCTCTGGTACAAAATGCACTGGTTCGAAATGGCAGCGCGTGTGCCCCTGTTGATAACTGCCCCCGGGCAGTTCACTGCGGGCCGAGTCAGCGCCGCCGTGTCCACCGCCGACCTGTTGCCGACCTTGGTCGAACTGGCCGGCGGCAGCCTGGAACCGAACCTGCCGCTGGACGGTCGTTCGCTGGTCCCGCACCTGCACGGGCAGGGCGGTCATGACGAAGTGTTCGGCGAATACATGGCCGAAGGCACGATCAGCCCGTTGATGATGATCCGTCGCGGCGCGTACAAATTCATCTACAGCGAAAGCGACCCTTGCCTGCTCTTCGATGTGCACAACGATCCGCGTGAACTCGAAGAACTCAGCCAATCACCGCAACATCATCAGCTGTTCGACGATTTTCTCGCCGAAGCACGGGCCAGATGGGACATTCCGACGATCCACCGCGAGGTGCTCGAAAGTCAGCGGCGCCGGCGCTTCGTTGCCGAGGCGCTGACGATCGGCAAGCTCAAGAGCTGGGATCACCAGCCGCTGGTGGACGCCAGTCAGCAGTACATGCGCAACCACATCGACCTCGATGACCTGGAGCGCAAGGCCCGTTATCCACAACCCTGCCAAAACCAATAACGTCAAGGGGAAGTCCATGGTCAAGTTATCCACAGTCGTGACAGTCAGCCTGCTGGCACTGGGCAGCGCATCCGCGTTCGCCGAGAGCTGCGACACGGTGAAAATGGCCGATCCCGGCTGGAGCGACATCGCCGCGACCAACGCCATCACCGGTTTTCTGCTGGATGGCATGGGCTACAAGGCCAAGATCGACACCCTCGCAGTGCCGATCACCTTCGGCGGCTTGAAGGATGGCCAGGTCGACGTGTTCCTCGGCAACTGGATGCCGGCGCAGCAGGGCTTCTACGACAAGTTCGTCGCCACCGGCGATGTCACCCAACTGGCGAAGAATCTCGATGGCACCGAATTCACCCTGGCCGTGCCGGATTACGTGTGGGACGCGGGTGTGCATAACTTTTCCGACCTGAATAAGTACGCCGATAAATTCGAGAAGAAGATCTACGGCATCGGCTCCGGCGCACCGGCGAACATCTCGCTGCAAGAGATCATCAAGAAAAACGACTTCGACCTGGGCCAGTGGAAGCTGATCGAGTCCAGCGAACAGGCGATGCTGGCCGAAGTCTCGCGGGCGGTGAAGAAGCAGAAATTCGTCACCTTCCTCGGCTGGACCCCGCACCCGATGAACGTGCAGCTGAAAATGCATTACCTCAAGGGCGGCGAGAAGTACTTTGGCGACACAGGCAGTGTCTACACCCTGACCCGCAAGGGCTACGCCGAGGCCTGTCCGAATGTGGGTAAATTGCTGACCAATCTTTCGTTCACTCAGGAGATGGAGAACAGCATCATGGCCGAGGTGGTGAACAAGAAGGTCAGCAATGCCGATGCGGCGAAGACGTGGATCAAGGCGAACCCGGCGGTGTTGGACAAGTGGCTTGATGGCGTGAAGACGGTGGATGGCAAAGATGCATTGGCGGCGGTTAAAGCGAAGCTTTGATCGTGGTGTGCTGAAGGTCTGAGTTCGCTTTAGATCTTTTCCCCCCCTCACCCCAACCCTCTCCCCCAAGGGGGGCGAGGGGGAAAGGGAGCTGACCGTCGTTGGTTTCAGAACCTGAGTTCGACTGAAGACTTTCAGGTCGATGGATTTCGAACAGACACCTCGGTCAGTCCCCTCTCCCTCCGGGCGGTCCGACGTTTCGGGAGGGTTAGGGTGAGGGGGCTTTTCCTGACTGACACCCTGATACCCTTCACACACCAAAAATCCCAAACCGAGAGGATCCATGGCCCTCCCCAGCCGCCGCTCACTTTTCCCCTTTCTGGCCTGGCTGCCCCGGCAGACCCGCGCCAGCGTCGGGCGAGACCTGGTCGTCGGTCTCAGCGGGGCGATTCTCGCGTTGCCCCAGTCGATTGCCTACGCGCTGATCGCCGGCCTCCCACCGGAATACGGGCTCTACGCCGCCATCGTGCCGGTGTTGATCGCTTGTCTGTGGGGCTCGTCGTGGCATCTGATTTGCGGGCCGACGGCCGCGATTTCGATTGTGCTGTTCGCCAGTGTCAGTCCACTGGCCGTGCCGGCGTCGCAGGACTACATCACCTTGATCCTGCTACTGACGTTCCTGGCGGGGATTTTCCAGTGGCTGCTCGGTCTGTTGCGCTTCGGCGCGCTGGTGAATTTCGTCTCGCATTCCGTGGTGCTGGGTTTCACCCTCGGCGCGGCGGTGGTGATTGCCATCGGCCAGTTGCCGAATCTGCTGGGGCTGGATCTTCCGGCCAAGGCAACGGCGCTGGCCAGCCTGATGGACCTGCTGCGCCATCTCGGGACTGTGGATAAACCGTCGCTGGTCCTCGGTGTCGCCACGGTGGTGATCGGTGCGTTGCTCAAACAATGGCTGCCACGCTGGCCGACGTTGTTGATGACTTTGGTGCTCGGCAGTCTGGTGGTGTGGCTGTGGCCGGCGATGTTTGGTCACGTTCACTTGGTCAGCGCGTTTGTCGGGCGCTTGCCGCCGTTCAGTGGATTGCCACTGGATATGGACCTGATCCTGCGCCTGCTGCCCAGCGCCGTGGCGGTGGGCATGCTCGGGCTGGTCACCAGCCTGTCGATTGCCCGTTCGATTTCCGCACGCTCGCAACAGTTGCTCGACGCCAACCAGGAAGTCCGCGCGCAGGGGCTGTCGAACATTGTCGGGGCGTTCTTTTCGGGATCGTTGTCCGCCGGTTCGTTCACCCGATCCGGACTGAGCTATGAGGCAGGGGCCTGTTCGCCGCTGGCCGGGGTGTTTTCGGCGTTGTGGGTGGCGCTGTTCGCGATTTTCGGTGCCGGACTGATCGCGCACATTCCGATCCCGGCCATGGCCGGCAGCATTCTGCTGATCGCCTGGGGACTGGTGGATCATCGCGGCACTCGTGCGTTGCTGCGGGTCAGCCGGGCCGAGTTCGTGGTGATGAGCCTGACCTGCGTCGCCACGTTGCTGCTGGAATTGCAGACGGCCATTTACGCCGGGGTGCTGGCGTCGCTGTTTTTCTACCTAAAGCGCACGTCGCAGCCGAGGGTGCAGCATTGGCGCGATGGCGAAGACGATGTACTGCGGGTCGGCGGCTCGATCTTTTTCGGCGCCAGCCACTATCTGCAAGTGCGCTTGCAACGGATGCATGGCGCGCGGGTGGTGATCGAGGCGCAACAGATCAACTTCATCGACTATTCAGGCGTGGAAATGCTCCATCAGGAGGCCCGGCGCCTGCTGCGCCAGGATCGCAGCCTGACCTTGCGTCAGGCGCGACCGCAGGTGGTGGAGGAGTTGCGCAAACTCGAAGGGGCGGAGAAATGCCCAATCCGCTTCGAGGACTGAGGGCGCCTTACAGCGCCAACTGCCGACGCAGTTCCGCCAGAACCGGCGCAGTGTCGGGACGTACGCCACGCCACAGGAAAAAAGCTTCGGCAGCCTGTTCGGCCAGCATGCCCAAACCATCCATCACCACGCCTGCGCCGTGCTCGCTGGCCCAGCGGCAAAACGCGGTTGGCTCCTTGCCGTACATCATGTCGTAGCACAGCGTCTTGCCCGGCTCGATCAGGCTTGGGGCAATCGGCGGCACATCGCCGGTGAGGCTGGCAGACGTGGCGTTGATGATTACGTCTACCGGTTCGCGCAACCAGTCGTAACCACTGGCCGACACCGGCCCCAGATCACAGAACAGTTCGGCCAGCAGCTCGGCCTTGTCCACCGTGCGGTTGGCGATGATCACCGAGGCCGGTTTTTCCGCCAGCAACGGCTCCAGCGCACCGCGCACCGCGCCACCGGCGCCGAGCAGCAGAATGCGTTTGCCGGTGAGGCTGAACCCGGCGTTGACCGTCAGGTCCCGCACCAGCCCGGCACCGTCGGTGTTATCGCCGAGCAGGCTGCCGTCGTCGAGCTTGCTCAAAGTATTCACCGCACCCGCGCGTTTGGCGCGGGCAGTCAGGCTGTCGGCCAGGCGATAGGCATCTTCCTTGAACGGTACGGTCACGTTGGCACCGCGACCGTCCTGGAAAAACGCCGTGGCGCAGCCGGAAAAATCGTCGAGCGGTGCCAGCAGGGTGCTGTAATCGAGGCTTTGCCCGGTCTGTTCGGCGAACAGTTTGTGAATCATCGGCGACTTGCTGTGGCCGATCGGGTTACCGAAAACGACGTAACGATCCATCAGAAGTCCTCAGGCCCGGGCCAGCCAGTCGCGGTCTTGCAGGAAGTACTCGGTCAGGCGCGCTTCTTCGCTGCCCGGCTCGGCTTTCCAGTCGTAGGCCCAACGCACTTGCGGCGGCAGCGACATCAGGATCGACTCGGTGCGCCCGCCCGATTGCAGGCCGAACAGGGTGCCACGGTCGTAAACCAGGTTGAACTCGACGTAGCGACCGCGGCGGAATTCCTGGAACTCACGCTGCCTGGCGGTGAAGGCGTCGTTCTTGCGCCGTTGCACGATCGGCAGGTAAGCGTCGATGTACGCATCGCCGATGGCGCGCATGAAGGCGAAACTGGTGTCGAAGTCCCACTCGTTCAGGTCATCGAAGAACAGACCGCCGATGCCGCGCGGCTCGTGGCGATGCTTGATGTGGAAATAGGTGTCGCACCAGGCCTTGTAGCGCGGGTAGACGTCCGGGCCGAACGGCGCGCAGGCCTGCTCGGCGACGCGGTGCCAGTGGATGCAGTCTTCCTCGTTGCCGTAGTACGGGGTCAGGTCGAAGCCACCGCCGAACCACCAGACCGGTTCTTCACCTTCCTTCTCGGCGATGAAAAAACGCACGTTGGCGTGGGACGTCGGCACATGCGGGTTGTGCGGGTGGATCACCAACGACACGCCGAGGGCTTCGAAACCGCGCCCGGCCAGTTCCGGTCGATGGGCGCTGGCGGACGGTGGCAGACCGCTGCCGAAGACGTGGGAAAAGTTGACGCCGCCCTTTTCGATCACCGTGCCGTTCTCGATCACCCGGGTGCGACCGCCGCCGCCGGCCGCACGAGTCCAGGCGTCTTCGACGAAGCGCGTGCCGCCGTCTTCAGTTTCCAGCGCGGCGCAGATGCGGTCTTGCAGGTCGAGCAGATAGGCCTTTACGGCGTCGGTGCGGGTCGTCATGGCATCACCTTGGATCGGGCATCGCCCCGTGGGCAAGGGGGGCGGCGCAAATGGGCGCGTAGCATACCATCGCAGGCCGGCACGCCGCAGTTGACGAAGATCAAGCATGGGGGTTCGATAGGGGCCTTCCAAATCATCCCAAGGAGTAGGCAGATGGCCAAGCGAATCCAGTTCCGCGCCCACGGCGGCCCCGAAGTGCTCGAATACGTTGACTATCAGCCCGCCGAACCCGGCCCGCAGCAGGTTCGCGTGAGTAACAAGGCCATCGGTCTGAACTTCATCGACACCTACTACCGCAGCGGTCTGTACGCGCCACCGGCCTTGCCGTCGGGTTTGGGGGCGGAAGGCGCGGGCATCGTCGAAGCAGTGGGCAGCGAGGTCACCCGGTTCAAGGTCGGTGACCGCGTGGCTTATGGCAGTGGTCCACTGGGTGCTTATAGCGATGTCCACGTCCTGCCCGAAGCGAATCTGGTGCAACTGCCGGACGCCATCAGCTTTGAAACCGCGGCCGGTGTGATGCTCAAGGGCCTGACCGTGCAGTACCTGCTGCGCCAGACCTATGAACTCAAGGGCGGCGAAACCATTCTGTTCCACGCGGCGGCCGGCGGCGTCGGCTTGCTCGCCTGCCAATGGGCCAAGGCTTTGGGCGTGAAGCTGATCGGCACCGTCAGCTCGCAAGCGAAAGCCGAATTGGCCAAGGCCCATGGCGCCTGGGAAACCATCAACTACAGCCACGAAAACGTCGCCCAGCGGGTGCTGGAATTGACCGACGGGAAGAAAGTCCCGGTGGTCTATGACGGCGTCGGCAAGGACACCTGGCCGGCGTCGCTGGACAGCGTGGCGCCCCGTGGCCTGTTGGTGAGCTTCGGCAACGCCTCGGGTGCGGTGGACGGGGTGAACCTGGGGATTCTCGCGGCAAAAGGTTCGCTGTACGTGACCCGGCCGACGCTGGCGACCTACGCCAACAACGCAGAGAACCTGCAACGCATGGCGGATGAGCTGTTCGGGATGATCACCAGCGGCAAGCTGAAAGTGGATATCAGCCAGCGTTATCCGCTGGCTGAGGCGGCCAAGGCGCAGACCGAGTTGTCAGCGCGGCGCACGACGGGTTCGACTGTTCTGTTGCCATAAAACCGATGGTGGCGGGGAGCAAGCTCCCCGCCACCAGGCTTTTCGGATTTCAGGACGGGCGTACAACCCTGCCGGTCGCCAGATCGCGAATCAGGCTCGGGTTTTTGCGCCCACCGAGCACTCCACCCAACACCAGATCGACCTGACCACGGAAATACTGCTCGACCCGCAAGCGACTCTTCGCCGCCGGCCGGCCCTGCGGATTGGCCGAGGTCGAGATCAACGGCCCGACCAGCGAACACAGATCCCGCACCTGCGGATGATCGCTGACCCGCAGCGCCACGGTGTCATGCACCCCGGTCACCCACTCCGGCAACAGGTTCTGATGCGGCACCAGCCAGGTGTTCGGCCCTGGCCAAGTGCTGGCCATGCGATCGATCCAGTCCTGGGGGAAGTCCTCGAACAGGAAGTCGAACTGACGAATGTTGTCGGCGACCAGGATCAGCCCCTTGTCCACCGAACGGTTCTTGATCGCCAACAGGCGATCCACCGCTTCTTCATTCCAAGGATCGCACCCCAGCCCCCAGACGGCTTCGGTTGGATAGGCAATCACCGCCCCGGCGCGAATCTCTCGTGCGGCTTGTTGCACACGCCAACTGTTGACCATGAAAAACTCTCCGCAAACAGGTTTTGCGCAGTTTACCGATCTTCAATGTAAAACCTAGCTTACCCGCGCAAACCAGCGGCCGTTTTCGCACACGGCGCGGCCCTCCATCTCCAGTTCGGTCAATGCCGCCAGTACTTTTGGCAACGCCCAGCCACTGCTGTCGGCCAGGCCTTCGCTGGTGTGCGGCGCCGCGTGTAGCAGACGCAGCAACGGGTTATCTGGATTCACTGCGACGCTGGATACCGGCAGATGCTGCCAGCCACGCAAGGCTTCGAGAATGTGCTCGATGGTTTCCACCAGCACCGCTCCATCACGGATCAACTGATGACAACCCCGGGCGCCGGGGTGATGGATCGAACCCGGAATGGCGTACACCTCGCGCCCCTGTTCCGCCGCCAGCCGCGCGGTGATCAGCGAACCGCTGGCAACACTGGCCTCGACCACCAGTACGCCGAGTGACAAGCCGCTGATGATCCGGTTGCGCCTGGGGAAGTTGCTCGCCGTCGGCCCGGCGTCCAGTGGAAACTCCGAAATCAACGCACTGCCCGAGGCAATCATCGTGTCCGCCAGCCGCCGGTTGCGCTGTGGATAAAATTTTTCCAGACCGGTGCCCAGCACACCCACGGTTTGCCCGCCAACGTCGAGCGCGCCTTGGTGCACGGCGGCATCGATGCCCAGCGCCAGGCCACTGGTGATGACAAAACCGGCTCCGGCCAGACTGCGGGAAAATGCCGTGGCGGTGTCCATGCCCGGTCGCGAAGCGCGGCGACTGCCGACCATCGCCAGTTGCGGTTTTTCCAGGATCCGTGGGTCGCCAGCGACGAACAGCAAGGGTGGCGGGTCGGGAATCTGCGCCAGCAAAGCCGGGTAATCCGGGTGATCCCACATCAACAAATGTTGCTCCGGCCGCTCTAGCCAGCGCAATGCGTGGCTGGCGCCGTCGCGAACTTCAGGGCAGCGGCGGGCCTCGGCACAAGCCGCCGGCAAACCCAGCGAGCGCCAGGCGCTGGCGGGCGCGCTGATTGCCTTCGAGGCACAGCCGAAGGCTTCGAGCAGTTTGGTGAAACGCTTGGGACCGATTTCCGGCAAGCGGTGCAGGCGCAGGCGCGCTTCGAGCTCCGCCGGCGAAACCGATGGAGAGACAGGCATCATCATGGATCATCCTTGATCGTTATAAGGCCCGAACCTTTCGGAACAAGCTGTGGATAACTCTGTTGGTAACTTGTGAAGCCAGCTAAGGATTTCGCACCTTGTCCAGCACCGCCAGCGAGCGCGATGCGTTCAACACCAGGCCATAACTGAGCTTGTCGTAGGTGCGGAACACCATCAGCAATCCGGCGCGCTCGTCGGGGATTTTCAGCGGCTGGCCGGTGATCCGGTCACGCACGGTTTCCCCGGTTTTCATCACCACCAGCACGTTGCCTTCGGCCAGACCGTCGCGCTTGCCCTTGTTCAATGTCACTACATCCATCGCGCCGATCTGCGTGACGCCGCGTGGCACGTCGATGATCAGGCCATTGATGTCGGTGGTGGGAGCGCTGGGCATGAACGTCGAGTTGATCGAACGCTCTTCGCCACTGAACAGACGGTCGCCGAGGCGCACTTCCTGTGTGGTGCGTTGGAGGGCGAGGGTGGCGACGTCGCCTTCGGTGGCGACGATTTCACCGCCGCCGATGTCGTCGGCGTTGATCCCCAGAAACTCCTTGCTCTGCGGATCGGTGTAGACCTTGCCCTGGCGGAAGATGCCGTAGACCGGCTGGTTCGGGTCGAAATGCCCGCGGGCGAAGATCCGGTCGCCGGTGCCGCTGAGCACCCGCTCGGCATCGCCGGCGACGATGTACGGCGCCTTGTCGAAGTCCTCGACCTTGTCGACGATGCGGTTGCTCAGCAGAAAGCTGTTGATGGATTTGAGCGGAATGCTCGGAATCGCCTCCGCTACCGGACTGGTACGGATGCGTGGCGACAGCTTGATGGTGCCGCGCGACTCCCCGCGATTGAGGGTCAGGCGTGGCTGGCCGTTGACGTAGCTGAGCGTCAGCGTGTCGCCGGGATAGATCAGGTTGGGGTTTTCGATCTGCGGATTGGCCCGCCACAGCTGTGGCCACTGCCAGGGTTCGCGCAAATATTTACCGGAGATGTCCCAGAGCGTATCCCCCGAAACCACCGTGTATTGCTGTGGAAAACCTTCCTTGAGTTGCACTTGCCCGTGCGCAGCGCCGGCCGAGGCCAGAAACAGCAGGGCGAGTAGTGATTTCCTCATGCGGTGAATCCCTTTATTATGTGCGTTCGCGTGAAACGCCAGAGCCCCCGTGGCTCGCTCCCTGCTCTATGCTTGAAAGCAAGGAGCTACGTTTCACAACGGTAGCCTGCATCTTCGGACCCGCCAGGCCATCGCCCGACTTTACCTCACACGTGCAGCAATCAAGCTTATGGCCATTTTGAACATCCTCGAATTTCCGGACCCGCGTCTGCGCACTATCGCCAAACCTGTGGCTGTAGTGGACGACGAAGTGCGTCAGCTGGTCGATGACATGTTTGAAACAATGTATGAAGCGCCGGGCATCGGCCTCGCCGCGACCCAGGTCAACGTGCACAAACGTATCGTCGTGATGGACCTTTCCGAAGACCGCACCGAACCCCGGGTGTTCATCAACCCCGAGTTCGAACCGCTGACCGACGAAATGGAGCAATACCAGGAAGGCTGCCTCTCGGTGCCGGGCTTCTACGAAAACGTCGACCGCCCGCAGAAGGTCAAAATCAAGGCTCTGGACCGTGACGGCAAGCCTTACGAACTGATCGCCGAAGGCCTGCTCGCGGTGTGCATCCAGCACGAATGCGACCACCTCAACGGCAAGTTGTTCGTCGATTACCTGTCCACGCTCAAACGCGACCGGATCAAGAAGAAACTGGAAAAGCAGCACCGCCAGAACGCTTGATGCCCCTCTCCAAAGGCTTGCTGCGGCAAGCCTTTTTCTTTTTATGAGATTCCCCCATGACTGAGCCACTGCGCATCGTTTTTGCCGGCACCCCGGAATTCGCCGCCGAACACCTCAAGGCCCTGCTGGACAGCCCTTACGAGATCGTTGCGGTCTACACCCAACCGGATCGCCCGGCCGGTCGTGGGCAAAAACTGATGCCGAGCCCGGTCAAACAGCTCGCCCTGGAAAACAATATCCAGGTGTTGCAGCCACCGACCCTGCGCAACGCTGACGCTCAGGCCGAGCTTGCTGCGCTGAAACCGGATTTGATGGTGGTGGTTGCCTACGGCCTGATCCTGCCGCAAGCGGTGCTGGATATTCCGCGCCTGGGCTGCATCAACAGCCACGCCTCCCTGCTGCCACGCTGGCGCGGTGCGGCGCCGATCCAGCGCGCCGTGGAAGCGGGCGACGCCGAAAGCGGTGTGACCGTGATGCGCATGGAGGCCGGCCTCGATACCGGGCCGATGCTGCTTAAAGTCGTGACCCCGATCAGCGCCGACGACACCGGCGGCAGCCTCCACGACCGCCTGGCCGAAATGGGCCCGCCTGCCGTGGTGCAAGCGATTGCCGGTCTGGCCGCTGGCACCCTGGAAGGCGAAGTGCAGAACGACGAACTCGCCACCTACGCGCACAAACTGAACAAGGACGAAGCACGCATCGACTGGAGCCGCCCGGCCGTTGAGCTGGAACGTCTGGTCCGCGCCTTCAACCCGTGGCCGATCACCCACAGCACGCTCAACGGCGAAGCGCTGAAAGTGCTGGCGGCGACACTGGCCGACGGCAAAGGCGCACCGGGCACCATCCTCGGCGCCAGCAAGGACGGCCTGCTCGTCGCGTGCGGCGATCAGGCGCTGTGCCTGACCCGTCTGCAATTGCCCGGCGGCAAGGCGCTGAACTTCAGCGATCTGTTCAACAGCCGTCGTGAGAAATTCGCCACCGGCACCGTGCTGGGCGTAGCGGTGGACGCGCAATGAACCCGCGTCTGGCCGCCGCCAAGGCACTCGCCGCAGTCCTGAGCGGCAAGGCTTCGCTCAACAGCTCCCTGCCGACGCAACTGGACAAGGTCGAGGATCGCGATCGCGGCTTCACTCAGGATCTGGCATTTGGCACCGCCCGTTGGCAACCACGTTTGTCGGCACTGGCGGAAAAGCTGCTGCAGAAGCCGTTCAAAGCGGCGGACGCCGATGTCGAGGCGTTGCTGCTGGTCGGTCTTTATCAGTTGCTCTACACCCGCGTTCCGCCACACGCCGCCATTGGCGAAACCGTCGGTTGCGCTGACAAGCTGAAAAAGCCGTGGGCCAAAGGTCTGCTCAACGCCGTCCTGCGCAACGCCCAACGCGAACATGAGGCGATCTTCGTCGAACTGGAGCGCGATCCGGTGGTGCGCACCGCCCACCCACGCTGGCTGCAAAAATCCCTGAAGGCCTTCTGGCCTGAACAGTGGGAAGCCATCTGCGAAGCCAACAATGCGCATCCGCCGATGATTCTGCGGGTCAACCGCCGTCATCACAGCCGCGACGCCTACCTCGGTCTGCTGACTGAAGCGGGTATCGCCGCGCAGCCGTGTACGTTCAGCCGCGACGGCATCGTGCTGGAGGCCGCTGCCGACGTGCGCAGCCTGCCGGGCTTCGCCGAAGGCTGGATCAGCGTGCAGGACGAAGCTGCACAACTGGCCGCTGACCTGCTCGACCTCGCGCCGGGCCAGCGAGTGCTGGACGCCTGCTGCGCCCCTGGCGGAAAGACGTGCCACATCCTCGAAGCCGAACCGGCCCTCGCCGGTGTGGTGGCGGTGGACCTGGAAGCCAAGCGTCTGGTGCGAGTGAAGGAAAACCTCGAACGCCTCGGTCTGAGCGCCGAACTGATCGCCGCCGACGGTCGCGACACGGCCGCATGGTGGGACGGCAAACCGTTCCAGCGCATCCTGCTCGACGCGCCGTGCTCGGCCACCGGGGTGATCCGTCGTCATCCGGACATCAAGCTGACCCGCCAGGCCGACGACATCGCCGCCCTCGCGCAACTGCAAGGCGAGTTGCTCGACGCCATGTGGAAAACCCTCGAAGTGGGCGGCATCCTGCTCTACGCCACCTGCTCGACCCTGCCGACCGAGAACACCGAAGTGATCGCCGCGTTCCTTGAGCGCACGCCGGGCGCCCGGGAACTGGATCTGGCCACGCAGGCCGGGATCAAACAGCCCCACGGTCGCCAATTGCTGGCCCAGCAGGGTGGGCATGACGGGTTCTACTACGCCAAGCTGATCAAGATCGCTGCCGCGCGCGGCTAAACGGATTCAACGGAGTGACTGGATGAAAATCATCATCCTCGGAGCGGGACAGGTCGGCGGTTCGCTGGCTGAACATCTGGCCAGCGAAGCCAACGACATCACCGTGGTCGACACCGATGGCGACCGTCTGCGCGACCTTGGCGACCGCCTCGATATCCGCACCGTGCAGGGCCGTGGCTCGCTGCCGACCGTGCTGCGTCAGGCCGGTGCCGACGACGCCGACATGCTGGTGGCGGTGACCAACAGCGACGAAACCAACATGGTCGCCTGCCAGGTCGCCCACACCCTGTTCCACACCCCGACCAAGATCGCCCGGGTGCGCGAAGCCTCGTACCTGACCCGCGAGGAGCAACTGTTCCAGAACGAAGCGATTCCGGTCGACGTGCTGATCAGTCCCGAACAGGTCGTCACCAACTACATCAAGCGCCTGATCCAGCACCCCGGCGCCTTGCAGGTGATCGACTTCGCCGAAGGCCAGGCGCAACTGGTCGCGGTGCGCGCCTACTACGGAGGGCCGCTGGTGGGTCAGCAACTGCGCCAGTTGCGCGAGCACATGCCGAATGTGGAAACCCGGGTAGCCGCCATTTTCCGCCGCGACCGTCCGATTCTTCCTCAAGGCGACACGGTGATCGAGGCCGACGACGAAGTCTTCTTCATCGCCGCCCGTGAGAACATTCGCGCTGTGATGAGCGAAATGCGCCGCCTCGACGAAACCTACAAGCGCATCGTCATCGCCGGCGGCGGGCAGATCGGCGAACGCCTGGCCGAGGCCATCGAAAGCCGCTATCAGGTGAAGATCATCGAGATGAACCCGGCACGCTGCCGCTACCTCTCCGACACCCTCGACAGCACCGTGGTGCTGCAGGGCAGTGCGTCGGATCGTGACTTGCTGCTGGAAGAGAACATTGCCGACGCCGACATCTTCCTCGCGCTGACCAACGATGACGAAGCCAACATCATGTCGTCGCTGCTGGCCAAGCGTCTGGGGGCGAAGAAGGTGATGACGATCATCAACAACCCGGCCTACGTCGATCTGATCCAGGGCGGCGACATCGACATCGCCATCAGCCCGCAACTGGCGACCATCGGTACCTTGCTGGCTCACGTGCGGCGCGGCGATATCGTCAGCGTGCACTCCCTGCGCCGGGGCGCGGCTGAGGCCATCGAAGCGGTGGCTCATGGCGATTCGAAGTCGAGCAAGGTCATCGGCAAGGCCATCGAAAACATCGCACTGCCGCCGGGCACCACCATCGGCGCGATTATCCGCGATGAAGAAGTGATCATCGCCCATGACGACACGGTGATCGCAGCGGGCGACCATGTGATCCTGTTCCTTGTGGATAAAAAGCACATTCGCGATGTGGAGAAGCTGTTCCACGTGGGCCTGAGTTTCTTCTGAGCGACCATGAGGCGAGACCGATGATCGAATCCCTGGAAAAAATGCTCGCCAAGGGTGTGGATAACTCGCTGCTGCGCTTCGGACTCGGCAAGGGTTATCTGGATCTGGGAGAAAACGCGAAGGCGGCCGAGCATTTCCAGCGGTGTGTCGGCTTCGATCCGAAGTATTCGGCTGCTTGGAAACTGCTGGGCAAGGCGCAACTGGCGCTGGGTGATCTGGCGGCTGCGCGGCAGGCCTGGGAGCAGGGTCTGGAAGCGGCCCGGGCCCATGGCGACAAACAGGCCGAGAAGGAAATGACGGTGTTTCTGAAGAAGCTGGATCGGCAGAGGCCGTAATCGCTGTGGATAACCCGTTTTTTCAGGTTATCCACAATTGCACAGCGCCGCTCAGTACCAGCGCGCCTCGCCCGGCGGACGCTTCTTGAAGCGTTTCATGCTCCACATGTACTGGCTCGGATAAGCCGCCACATAGCGCTCGACAACTTGGCTCATCGCAGCGCAGGAGGTTTCGGTGTCGGTGCTGTACATCGCTTCAGGCGCCGCTTCGAGAATCACCTTGTAGCCGGAACCGTCCGGCAGGCGCAGGGCATGCAGGAACACCCCGACGGCTTTGCCGCCAGCGAGCATGTTCGGCACGAACTTGCTGGTCAGGGCCTGAGTGGCGAAGAACGGCACGAAGATCCCGGCCGATTCCGCCGGCTCCGGGTCCGCAGGAATCCCCACCTGACCGCCCTTGCGCACTTCCTTGATGACACTGAGGATGCCTTCCTTGGTCGACGCCGCCACGCGGTTACCCAATTGCACCCGCTGCTTGCGCAGCAATTCATCCACAGCCTTGAGCTTGGGCGGGCGGTAGAAAATGATCGGTTTGCACTGGCTGCAATAGAAGTGATTGAGCACTTCCCAGTTGCCCAGGTGACTGGTGATGCCAACCACACCTTTACCCGACGCCAGCGCCTCCTTGAGGATGTCGAGGCCTTCGACTTCGCGCACCAGGTCGATGGAACGCTGGGCCGGCCAGATCCAGGCGCAGGCGCTTTCGGTCAGGGACTTGCCGATGTCCTTGAGGCTCTGGCCGACCAGACGCTCGCGTTCGGCCGGGTCCATCTGTGGAAAACATTTGGCGAGGTTGATCCGCACCACATCGCGGGAACGGTTGGGGGTTTTCCACATGATCCAGCCGATCGCCGAACCCACGGCCTGCACGGCCCGCCACGGAAGCAGGGCAAACAGCCGCAGAGCGCCAACCAGCATGGCGCCTTTAAACTTTTCCACAGGTCACTCCTGATCTTGTGCTGTGCGCGAGGCGGCCATTCTAACCGGCGTTGACGAGCTGCGCGTAGCGGTCGCAGTCCTGAGTGTGATCCATGACCATGCCCGAGGCCTGCATCAACGCGTAGCAGATGGTCGGGCCGACGAAGGTGAAACCGGCCTTTTTCAGGCCTTTGCTCATGGCCACGGCTTGCGGGGTGATGGCCGGGACTTCGCTGCGATCCTTGAAATGATTGATCACCGGCCGGTTATCCACAAACGACCAGAGGAACGCCACCGGGTCTTCCAGCGCCAGCCAGGCCTGGGCGTTGCGCCGGGCGGCATTGAGTTTTAGACGGTTGCGGATGATCCCCGGATCGAGCATCAATTGATCGATTTCCGCGTCGCTCATCTGCGCCACACGCTGTACGTCAAAGCCGAACAACACCTCGCGATATCGCTCGCGCTTGCGCAGCACGGTGATCCACGAAAGCCCGGCCTGGAACCCTTCGAGCAAAAGCAACTCGAACAAACCCTGCGCATCGCGTAGCGGCGTGCCCCACTCCTGATCGTGGTAAGCCATGTACAGCGGATCTTCGTTGCACCAAAAGCAGCGTGGCATAAGGCTCCAGGGGGTGGAGGTGCGACTGAATCGGGTATACTCCCGCTCTTTAAATCGCAGCCCAAGAAACAGGTGAATTTCGTGAGCCAGCCTACGCCAGCCGTGCGTACCTTCCAAGACTTGATCCTCGCGCTCCAGCAATACTGGGCCGAGCAAGGTTGTGTGGTACTTCAGCCCTACGATATGGAAGTAGGCGCCGGCACTTTCCACACCGCGACATTCCTGCGCGCCATCGGCCCGGAAACCTGGAACGCCGCTTACGTGCAGCCAAGCCGCCGTCCGACTGACGGCCGTTACGGCGAAAACCCGAACCGTCTGCAGCACTACTACCAGTTTCAAGTAGTCCTGAAGCCGAACCCGGACAACTTCCAGGAGCTGTACCTGGGCTCCCTCAAGCATGTCGGCCTGGACCCGCTGGTCCACGACATCCGCTTCGTCGAAGACAACTGGGAATCGCCGACCCTCGGCGCCTGGGGTCTGGGCTGGGAAGTCTGGCTGAACGGCATGGAAGTGACCCAGTTCACTTACTTCCAGCAGGCGGGCGGCATCGAGTGCTACCCGGTGACCGGCGAGATCACCTACGGCCTCGAGCGTCTGGCCATGTACCTGCAAGGCGTGGACTCGGTCTACGACCTGGTCTGGGCTGACGGTCCGTTCGGCAAAGTGACCTACGGCGACGTGTTCCACCAGAACGAAGTGGAGCAGTCCACCTACAACTTCGAACACGCCAACGTCGACAAGCTGTTCGAACTGTTCGACTTCTATGAAAGCGAAGCCAAGCGCCTGATCGAACTCGACCAGCCGCTGCCGTTGCCAAGCTACGAAATGGTCCTGAAGGCCTCGCACACCTTCAACCTGCTGGATGCACGCCGGGCGATCTCGGTGACTGCGCGTCAGCAATACATTCTGCGCGTTCGCACCCTGGCGCGTTCCGTCGCCCAAGCCTACCTGCTAGCCCGCGCCAAGCTGGGCTTCCCGATGGCAACCCCGGACCTGCGTGACGAAGTACTGGCCAAGCTGGAGGCTGCACAATGAGTGCTCAAGATTTTCTGGTTGAACTGGGCACCGAAGAACTGCCACCCAAAGCCCTGAACACCCTGGCCGAAGCGTTCCTGGCCGGTATCGACAAGGGCCTGCAAGCTGCCGGCCTGAATTACGAGACCAAAACCGTCTACGCCGCGCCGCGTCGTCTGGCTGTGCTGATCACCGCGCTGGCCACCCAGCAGCCGGATCGCAGCATCAACCTCGACGGCCCGCCACGTCAGGCGGCGTTCGATGCCGACGGCAACCCGACTCAAGCGGCACTGGGCTTTGCCAAGAAGTGCGGCGTCGAGCTGAGCGAAATCGATCAGAGCGGTCCGAAACTGCGCTACAGCCAGAACATCGCCGGCAAGCCGACCGCCAGCCTGTTGCCGACCATTGTCGAAGACTCGCTGAACGACCTGCCGATCCCGAAACGCATGCGTTGGGGTGCTCGCAAGGAAGAGTTCGTACGTCCGACCCAATGGCTGGTGATGCTGCTCGGCGACCAGGTCATCGACTGCACGATCCTCGCGCAGAAGGCTGGCCGTGAATCCCGTGGCCACCGTTTCCACCACCCGCAAAGCGTGCGCATCGGTTCGCCGTCGAGCTACCTGGCCGACCTGCGTGCCGCCTACGTGCTGGCCGACGCCAACGAGCGTCGCGAGATCATCAGCAAGCGCACCGAAGAGCTGGCGACCCGTCAGGAAGGCACCGCGATCGTGCCGCCGGCGCTGCTCGACGAAGTGACTGCGCTGGTCGAGTGGCCGGTGCCGCTGGTGTGCTCGTTCGAGGAACGTTTCCTCGACGTGCCGCAGGAAGCGCTGATCACCACCATGCAGGACAACCAGAAGTACTTCTGCCTGCTGGATGCCGACGGCAAGTTGCTGCCACGCTTCATCACTGTGGCCAACATCGAATCCAAAGACCCGCAGCAGATCATCGCCGGTAACGAGAAGGTGGTTCGTCCACGTCTGACCGACGCCGAGTTCTTCTTCAAGCAGGACAAGAAGCAGAAACTCGAAGCGTTCAACGATCGCCTGCAGAACGTGGTGTTCCAGGAAAAACTCGGCAGCGTCTACGACAAGGCCGAGCGGGTTTCCCGACTGGCGGCTTACATCGCGGCGCGCATCGGCGGCAACGCTTCGTGGGCTGCCCGCGCAGGTCTGCTGTCCAAATGCGACCTGGCCACCGAAATGGTCGGCGAGTTCCCGGAGATGCAAGGTGTCGCCGGCTACTACTACGCCCTCAATGACGGCGAGCCGCAAGACGTTGCCCTGGCGCTGAACGAGCAATACATGCCACGCGGTGCCGGCGCTGAACTGCCAGCCACCCTGACCGGTGCGGCCGTGGCCATCGCCGACAAGCTCGACACCCTGGTCGGCATCTTCGGCATCGGCATGCTGCCGACCGGCAGCAAAGACCCGTATGCCCTGCGCCGTGCGGCACTGGGCGTGCTGCGGATCCTGATCGAGAAACAACTGGATCTGGACCTGAACGACGCCGTGGCATTCGCCGTGAATGCGTTCGGTGCCAAGGTCAAGGCTGCCGGCCTGAACGACGCGGTACTGGAATTCATCTTCGACCGTCTGCGTGCGCGTTACGAAGACGAAGGCGTGGATGTCGCCACCTACCTGTCGGTACGTGCCCTGAAGCCGGGTTCGGCGCTGGACTTCGACCAGCGTGTGCAAGCGGTTCAGGCCTTCCGCAAACTGCCGGAAGCGGCAGCCCTGGCGGCGGTGAACAAGCGTGTGTCGAACCTGCTGAGCAAAGTCGAAGGCTCCGTGCCGACCGACGTTCAGGCCAAGTACTTCGACAACGCCAACGAGTTCTCGCTGTACTCGGCGATCCAGCAGGCTGACCAGGCTGTACAGCCAATGGCTGCTGCGCGTCAGTACAACGAATCGCTGGCACGCCTGGCCGCCCTGCGCGAGCCGGTCGACGCGTTCTTCGACGCGGTGATGGTCAATGCCGAAGACGCGAATGTGCGGGCCAACCGTTACGCGCTGCTGGCGCGTCTGCGTGGCCTGTTCCTGGGCGTTGCCGACATTTCGCTGCTGGGTTGAGGGATTGCTGTTGAAACTGCTGATTCTCGATCGGGACGGAGTGATCAATTACGACTCCGACGCTTACATCAAGTCGGTGGAGGAGTGGATTCCGCTGCCCGGCTCGATCGAAGCGATTGCGCAGTTGAGCAAGGCCGGCTGGACGGTGGCGGTCGCCACCAACCAGTCAGGCATTGCTCGCGGCTACTACGACCTCGTTACCCTCGATGCCATGCACGCGCGCCTGCGCACGCTGGTGGCGGAGCAGGGCGGTGAAGTCGGGCTGATCGTGTATTGCCCGCATGGACCGGACGAGGGTTGCGACTGCCGCAAGCCGAAACCCGGCATGTTGAAAACCATTGCGCAGCATTACAACGTGGCGCTGACGAATGTCTGGTTCGTCGGCGACAGCCTTGGTGACCTGGAGGCCGCCAAAGCCGTCGATTCACAGCCCGTTTTGGTAAAGACCGGGAAAGGCGAAAAGACTCTGGGCAAGACCCTTCCGGTCGGCACCCTGATTTTTGACGATCTGGCGGCGATTGCCGCAGAACTTATCCACAACTAGAGTACTTCTGAAGTTCCTGACCAGGGATTGATCGGGAGTGCGCTTGAACAGTCGGGCATCGCCCGTAACGGTAAACGTCGCCATGTCGATACTGCAGGCCATCAGAATCTTCCTCTTTTACCTGCTGCTGGGCACCACCGCTCTGCTGTGGTGCAGCCTGAGCTTTTTTATTGCGCCCTTTCTGCCGTTCAAGGCGCGCTATCGCTTCATCAATGTGTACTGGTGCCGTTGCGCCTTGTGGTTGACCAAGGTGTTCCTCGGTATCCGTTACGAAGTCAAAGGCGCGGAAAACGTGCCTGACCGGCCCTGCGTGATTCAGTCGAACCACCAGAGCACCTGGGAGACGTTCTTTCTCTCCGCTTATTTCTCGCCCTTGAGCCAGGTGCTCAAGCGCGAATTGCTGTATGTGCCGTTCTTCGGCTGGGCCATGGCCATGCTGCGGCCGATCGCCATTGATCGCGACAACCCGAAAGCCGCCCTCAAGCAGGTCGCGGCGAAGGGTGATGAACTGCTCAAGGACAATGTCTGGGTGCTGATCTTCCCTGAAGGCACTCGCGTTCCCCACGGCACCATCGGCAAGTTCTCCCGCAGTGGCAGCGCATTGGCGGTGAATGCGGCACTTCCAGTGCTGCCGATTGCGCACAATGCCGGCAAGTTCTGGCCGAAAATCGGCTGGGGCAAAAAACAGGGTGTGATCACCGTGGTCATCGGTAAACCGATGTATGCCGAAGGATCCGGCCCCCGCGCCATCGCCGATCTGAACGACCGGGTGCAGGCTTGGAACGAGCAGGCTCAACGGGAAATGGGGTCGTTGCCACCGGCACCACAAGCCCCGGCAGCCAGCGACCAACTGACTGTCTGAATTTTGTGGATAACCTGTGTACGGTTTGTTGGCAATATTCCAAAAACGTCAATTAAGTTACTGATTTTTATATATATTTCTGAAGCTGATAAAACACCGTAAAAGGTGCATAAGTTTTTTTCGGAAGTAAGAAAACCGGCTGATATAGCCGGTTTTTTTATGCCTGCTCTTCGGCGATCAGCGGCAGCTCCAGGCGGAATGTGGTGCCCTGATCGATAACGCTGAGGCATTCGATCCGCCCACCGTGGTGATCCACCACGGCCTTGACCATCGATAACCCCAGCCCCACGCCATCAATGCCCTTGGCCGAAGAAAACCGTCGATATTGGCTGAACAGATCAGGCAGTTCTTCAGCCGCAATGCCTTTGCCCTGATCGGTCAGTTCGCATTGCAGCCAGTCATCGTGGCAACGAATACGTAACCTGACCATGGACCCGACCGGGCTGTACTTGATCGCGTTTTCCAGCAGATTGAACAGCGCCCGGGTCAGCAAGCCCTGGTCCGCCAGCACCAGACGCTCCTGAGATTGTTCGTCCATATCCTTAAGCAGCTCGATGCGCTTCTGCTGGGCGATGGGCAGCGCCTGATCCAGGACGTCCATTACCAGCATCGCAAACAGACTCGGCTGGAACTGATAGGCCTTGGATTCGGCCCGAGCCAGCAATACGAAACCATCGGTCAACTCCAGCGCTCGCCGCACCTGGCGTTCAATCTGCTCGAACAAAGGCGAATCTGTCCCGGCCTGATGCCGGTGTACGTCGAGCAGAGCGAGAATCGCCGAATGCGGGGCGCGCAGATCGTGGGACAGAAAGCGCAGCAGCACGCCGCGCTGTTCTTCAGCGGCACGCTCGGCGCTCAGATCGGTAAGGCTCAGCAGCCAGCCAATCGGCGTGTCGCCGTCCACCGGTAACAATGCTGCACGTTCCAGCCGCAGGCTGCGCTCCTTGTGATCTCGGAACTCCACTAGAGGCAGGTCGGACAACAGTGGACGCGACGCTGTGGATAAATCCGGATAGCCAAGACTCGCCAATCGATCGAGGACTTCATCACCGACCAGATCACTGCCGAACAAGTCACGCGCCTTGCGGTTACCCAACAGGATCTGACCTTTTGGATCACTGATCAGGGTCGCGACCGGCAGATATTCCAGGCCATCGGCGATGAAGCGACGGGTGTCACGGGTACGGCTCATGGCTTGCTCAAGGGCCATGATCTGGCCTTGCAATCGGTCGCCACTGGCAAATTGTGTACGGCGACGTTCGGGGAACACCTTCGGTTCATCGTCCAGCCGTGACAATTCCCAGCCGAAGTAAGTCAGCACGACACTCAGCCGTCGCCAGTTCCAGATCAGATAACCGAACAGCATTCCCAGCACTGCTGGCGTAGGGGACCACCAACGCTGAACTTCCGCCAGGCCTGCGCTGGTCAGCAGCACGCCAACCATACCGATCAGCGTGAGCCAAAGCGCCAGGCGCGGTCGCCACAGCAACAATCCCAACACAATGGCCACCAGCACGGTGGACAGTACTGCGCTGGTGACAGGCGCCGGATCATGCAGATTGATCTGCGCCCGCCAGGACAACAATGCAGTCAGCGGCAACAGCACTAGACTTATCCACACCCACTCGCGCACCAGTTGCCGAAACAGGCGTTGAACCTGACTTTGTACACGGCTTTCGTGGCGGCGTCGGTTAATCATGGAAAACAGGGCAGGGCGGGTTGAATGGTTTCATAGGCGACAGGTCTGAGGACGTGGACCCGAAGAATCATAGCGGCTCGACCCAGGGTGTGCCGCTTACTTTCACTGCTTTGGTCAAGCCTCTGGTGTTGCCCCCCATTACCAAGCGACAAGGAATCCCGCGTATGCGCGTTGCGATACTGGACGATGAACCCGCCGAATTGCGCCGGGTCGAGCAGACCCTGCAACAAATGGCCGAGGCCGGCGAACAACCCTGGTCGCTGCACAGTTTCGAACGCGCCGAAGACCTGCTGCGGCAACTGCGCCGGGAAACCTTCGACCTGCTGATCCTCGACTGGCAACTGCCCGACCTCACCGGGCTGGCACTGCTGCGCTGGACCCGCGAACACATGGAAGCGCCGCCGGCGGCCATCATGTTGACCAGTCGCGACGGCGAGAGCGATATCGTCCAGGCATTGAATGCAGGAGCCGACGATTATGTCAGCAAGCCCTTTCGTCCAAACGAGTTGAAGGCTCGAGTCACCGCCGTACTGCGTCGGCACAGCCATCAACGCCCATCCGTCGCCAATGTTCTGCGTTTCAATGATCTGGTGTTCGACGACGCCGAGCTGACCGTCACCCGCGAAGGCAAGCCGATCATGATGACCGAGCGCGAGTATCGGCTCGCACATTGCCTGTTCAGCAACCTCGGCCGGCCGTTGTCACGGGACTACCTGTACGAAAGGTTTTGGCCCCATGAAGAAATGGCCTCATCGCGGCCGCTGGATACTCATATCTATCGGCTGCGTAACAAGCTGGGGCTGACGGCGGATCGGGGTTGGCAGTTGCTGACGATTTATGGGTATGGGTATCGGTTGGAGAGCGTGGTGTCTGCCGGCGAGTGAACCGCAGGCAATAAAAAAGGCCAACGCGGATGCGTTGGCCTTTTTGCTGGTGCCGACCCGGATCAGAAATCCAGGTTGGAAACCGCCAGAGCGTTGCTCTCGATGAAGTCACGGCGTGGTTCGACCGCATCACCCATCAGGGTGTTGAAGATCTGGTCTGCACCGATGGCGTCTTCGATGGTGACTTTCAGCATGCGGCGCACGCTTGGGTCCATGGTGGTTTCCCACAGCTGATCCGGGTTCATTTCGCCCAGACCTTTGTATCGCTGAATGGTATGGCGCTTGGTGCTTTCGGCCATCAGCCAGTCCAGGGCTTCCTTGAACTCGGTGACCGCTTTCTTGCGCTCGCCACGCTGGATGTACGCACCTTCGTCGAGCAGGGTGCTCAGTTGAGCGCCGAGGGTGACGACGGTCTTGTAGTCGTTGCTGCCGAAGAAGTCGCGGTTGAAGGTGACGTAGTTCGACAGGCCGTGGGAGATCAGTTCGACCTCCGGCAGCCACACGCCACGTTCACGATCTTCACGCAGGCTGGCCTTGTAGACCAGGCCGGACTTCTCGACGGTGCGCAGACGAACTTCGTACTGGGCCAGCCAGTCTTGCATCTTGGCGTGGTCGCCGAGCATTTCCAGGCTGACGGCCGGCAGGTAGATGAAGTGCTCGGTCAGCTCCTGCGGGTACAGACGCGACAGACGCTTGAGGGTCTTCATCACCATACGGAAGTCGTTCACCAGACGTTCCAGCGCCTCGCCGGAAATACCCGGGGCGTCTTCGTTCAGGTGCAGGCTCGCATCTTCCAGGGCCGACTGCGTCATGTACTCTTCCATGGCGTCGTCGTCTTTGATGTACTGCTCTTGCTTGCCTTTCTTGACCTTGTACAGCGGCGGCTGGGCGATGTAGATGTAGCCGCGCTCGATCAGCTCCGGCAACTGACGGAAGAAGAAGGTCAGCAGCAGGGTACGGATGTGCGAACCGTCGACGTCAGCATCGGTCATGATGATGATGTTGTGATAGCGCAGCTTGTCGATGTTGTACTCTTCGCGACCGATACCGCAGCCCAGCGCGGTGATCAGGGTGCCCACTTCCTGGGACGAGATCATCTTGTCGAAACGGGCTTTCTCGACGTTGAGGATCTTGCCCTTCAGCGGCAGGATGGCCTGGGTCTTGCGGTTACGTCCCTGCTTGGCAGAGCCGCCTGCGGAGTCACCTTCCACGAGGTACAGTTCGGACAGCGCCGGGTCTTTTTCCTGACAGTCAGCAAGCTTGCCCGGCAGGCCGGCGATGTCCAGCGCGCCTTTGCGGCGGGTCATCTCACGGGCCTTGCGCGCCGCTTCACGGGCACGGGCGGCGTCGATCATCTTGCCGACGACCAGTTTGGCTTCGTTCGGGTTTTCCAGCAGGAAGTCGGAGAAGTATTTGCCCATTTCCTGTTCGACCGCGGTCTTCACTTCGGAAGACACCAGCTTGTCTTTGGTCTGGGAGCTGAACTTCGGATCCGGTACCTTCACCGAGATGATCGCGGTCAAGCCTTCACGGGCATCGTCACCGGTGGTGGCGACTTTGTGCTTCTTCGCCAGACCTTCCTGCTCGATGTAGTTGTTCAGGTTACGCGTCAGTGCAGAACGGAAGCCCACCAGGTGAGTACCGCCGTCGCGCTGCGGAATGTTGTTGGTGAAGCACAACAGGTTCTCGTTGAAGCTGTCGTTCCACTGCAGGGCGATTTCCACGCCGATGCCGTCTTCACGCTGGATGTTGAAGTGGAACACCTGGTTGACCGCAGTCTTGTTGGTGTTCAGGTATTCAACGAATGCACGCAGGCCGCCTTCATACTTGAACAGCTCTTCCTTGCCGCTGCGCTCGTCCTTGAGGACGATGCCGACACCGGAGTTGAGGAAGGACAGCTCACGAATGCGCTTGGCCAGGATGTCCCAGCTGAAGTGAATGTTCTTGAAGGTTTCCTTGGAAGCCTTGAAGTGGATCTGGGTACCGGTGGTTTCGCTGTCGCCAACGATCGCCATCGGTGCCTGAGGTACGCCGTGGACGTAGGTCTGTTCCCAGATCTTGCCGCTGCGGCGAACGGTCAGGACCAGCTCTTCGGACAGCGCGTTCACTACCGAAACACCTACACCGTGCAGACCGCCGGATACCTTGTAGGAGTTGTCGTCGAACTTACCGCCGGCGTGGAGGACGGTCATGATGACCTCGGCGGCGGAAACGCCTTCCTCTTTGTGCACGTCGACCGGGATGCCACGGCCGTTGTCTTTGACGGTGATGGACTCATCCGGGTGGATGATGATGCTGATGTCGTCGCAATGGCCGGCGAGGGCTTCGTCGATCGAGTTGTCGACCACCTCGAACACCATGTGGTGCAGACCGCTGCCATCGTCGGTGTCACCAATGTACATACCGGGACGTTTGCGCACGGCATCCAGGCCTTTCAGCACTTTAATGCTCGATGAGTCGTACGTATTTTCTTCGCTCAATGCCTTCACTCCCGATGGTCGTGGGTCTGGGTGATACGGCCCTGTTCCACGTGGAACAGAGCGACTGGCGTTTCCGTCTGCCAGCCTTCCCTCAATAATTCGTGATCTACACAGGTGATAAAGACCTGGCAGCGTAAGTCTTCCAGCAAGCGGCACAGCGCGCGACGGTGGCTCTCGTCCAGTTCGGACGGCAAGTCATCCACCAGATAAATACACTGGCCGCGTCGGGCCTGGCTCACCAGATGCCCCTGGGCAATGCGCAAGGCACAAACCACCAGCTTCTGCTGACCCCGGGACAAGATGTCCGCGGCATTGTGAGCGCCCAATCGAAGACGCAAGTCAGCACGTTGCGGTCCGGCCTGGGTATGACCCATTTGCTGGTCCCGCTGCAGGGATCCGGCAAGTACGGCACTCAATTCCCGGTCCTTGTCCCAGCCTCGGTAATAGCTGAGCGTCAAACCTTCGAGCTCAACCAGTTCGCTCAAGGTTTGTTCAAAGACTGGTTTCAAGGCTTTGATGTAAGCGCGGCGGTATTCATCGATTTCAGCGCTGGCCTGGCACAGTTCCCTGTCCCAAACCGCTTGCGAAACGGCGTCAAGTGTACCATGTCGCAGCCAGGAGTTTCTCTGGCGCAAGGCCTTCTGCAACCGCTGCCAGGTAGCCATGAACCGTGGTTCGACGTGGAACACACCCCAGTCGAGGAATTGCCGGCGAATCTTCGGTGCACCTTCCAGCAGGCGGAAGCTGTCCGGGTTGATCAACTGCAGCGGCAGAATCTCCGCCAGTTGCGCGGCACTGCGGGCGTTCTGGCCATCGATGCGAATCTGAAACTCGCCCTGGCGATCGCGAGAGATCCCCAATGCGCTGTGGCCACCTTCGGCAAGCTCGACCTGACCGAATACGGTACAGGCGAGTTGCTCATACTGGATGACGGGCAACAGTCGGGTGCTGCGGAACGAGCGGGCAAGCCCCAGCAGGTGAATGGCTTCCAGAACACTGGTTTTGCCGCTGCCGTTGGCGCCGTAAAGAATGTTGATTCGGGGGGAAGGGGAGAAGGTCACCGGGTGCAGATTGCGCACCGCGGTGACCGAGACGCGACTTAGCGACATCCAGAGTCAGCTGATTACAGACGCATCGGCATGACAACGTAAGCCGAATCGTCGTTGTCGGACTCTTGCACCAGCGCACTGCTGTTGGAGTCAGACAGGATCAGGCGAACCTGCTCGGTGGTCATCACGCCCAGCACGTCGAGCAGATAGCTCACGTTGAAGCCGATTTCCAGAGAGCCACCGTTGTATTCCACGCCCACTTCTTCTTCCGCTTCTTCCTGCTCCGGGTTGTTGGCCTGGATTTTCAGCTGACCACTGGCCAGTTGCAGACGAATGCCGCGGTACTTCTCGTTGGACAGAATTGCGGTACGGCTGAACGCTTCGCGCAGCGCCTGGCGATCGCCCAGAACCAATTTGTCGCCGCCCTTCGGCAGAACACGCTCGTAGTCAGGGAATTTGCCGTCGACCAATTTCGAGGTGAAGGTGAATTCTCCGGTGGTCGCGCGGATGTGGTGCTGACCCAGGACGATGCTGACGTTGCCGTCCGGCTCGGTGAGCAGACGCGCCAGTTCGAGAATACCTTTGCGCGGCACGATCACCTGGTGGCGATCCTGCTGACCGATGTCGGCCTGCATCGAGCACATGGCCAGACGGTGACCGTCAGTGGCCACGGCGCGGATCACACCGGTCGACACTTCCAGCAACATGCCGTTGAGGTAGTAACGCACGTCCTGTTGGGCCATGGCGAAACTGGTGCGTTCGATCAGGCGACGCAGCTTGCTCTGATCCAGGCTGGTAGTCAGCGAACCCGGGCCTTCTTCCACAGTCGGGAAGTCATTGGCCGGCAGGGTCGACAGGGTGAAGCGGCTACGGCCGGCCTTCACCACCAGCTTCTGCTCGTCGACCTTGATGTCGATCAGGGCATCGTTCGGCAGGCTCTTGCAAATGTCCATCAGCTTGCGCGCCGGCACGGTGATGGAACCTGTTTCAGCCGGCTCTTCGAGTTGCACGCGACCGACCAGCTCGACTTCCAGGTCGGTACCGGTCAGCGACAGTTGCTGGCCATCGACAACCAGCAGCACGTTGGACAGTACCGGCAAGGTCTGTCGGCGCTCGACGACGCCTGCGACCAGTTGCAGGGGTTTCAACAGGGCTTCGCGTTGAATGGTGAAATGCATGGTCTAGTCCCTTGCCTTAATAAGCTGCGCTGGTGTTCATCAAGTGGTCAGTGTACGCAGCAGGTTCTTGTAGTCCTCGCGGATGTCCGCGTCGGATTCCTTAAGTTCGTTGATCTTGCGGCAGGCATGCAACACCGTCGTGTGGTCGCGACCGCCAAACACATCGCCGATTTCCGGCAGGCTGTGGTTGGTCAGTTCCTTGGACAGTGCCATGGCCACCTGACGCGGACGAGCAACCGAGCGCGAACGGCGCTTGGACAGCAAGTCGGAGATCTTGATCTTGTAGTACTCGGCGACGGTGCGCTGAATGTTATCCACAGAGACCAGTTTATCCTGCAACGCCAACAGGTCTTTCAGGGATTCGCGGATCAACTCGATGGTGATGTCGCGGCCCATGAAGTGCGAGTGGGCGATCACGCGTTTCAGCGCGCCTTCCAGCTCACGGACGTTGGAGCGAATACGCTGGGCAATGAAGAATGCAGCATCGTGAGGCAGCTCGACTTTGGCCTGGTCGGCCTTCTTCATCAAGATGGCCACACGGGTTTCCAGCTCCGGCGGCTCGACGGCGACCGTCAGGCCCCAACCGAAGCGGGATTTGAGGCGCTCTTCAAGGCCTTCGATTTCTTTCGGGTAGCGGTCACTGGTGAGAATGACCTGCTGACCACCTTCCAGCAGGGCGTTGAAGGTGTGGAAAAACTCTTCCTGGGAACGCTCCTTGCGGGCGAAGAACTGAATATCGTCGATCAGCAGGGCGTCCACCGAACGGTAGAAACGCTTGAACTCGTTGATCGCGTTCAGTTGCAGCGCCTTGACCATGTCGGCCACGAAACGCTCGGAATGCAGGTACACGACCTTGGCATTCGGATTCTTCTTTAATAGGTGGTTACCCACCGCATGCATCAAGTGCGTTTTACCCAGACCGACGCCGCCATAAAGGAAGAGCGGGTTGTAGCCGTGCTTCGGGTTGTCTGCCACTTGCCAGGCCGCCGCACGGGCGAGCTGGTTGGATTTACCTTCGACGAAGTTTTCAAAGGTGAAGGTGCGGTTCAGGTAGCTGGTGTGCTTGAGCGCGCCTTCGACCTGCACGGTGCGCTGTTCGGCACGCACTGGTGCTTGCTGGGAAGCAGCGCCCGCCATCGGATCGAAGCTGTCGCGGGACGGCTCTTCGCTGACTTCCTCGGTTTTCTGCGTCGCGCGCTTGGCCGGGGTTGGAGCTGGCGCTGGTGCCGGAGCGCTGACGGGGGCGGCATTGGCCTGAGCCAGAGAAGCAGCAGCGGCGGCCAATGGCGCATTGGGCGCGGCACGCGGCGCAGAGCTGCGCTTGCTGCCTATTAATAAGGAGAGCGACGGCGCGAGGCCATTGCCATGCTCATCCAGCAGTTCAAGGACGCGCCCCAGGTACTTTTCGTTGACCCAGTCCAGAACAAAACGGTTCGGTGCGTAGACACGCAACTCGTCGCCTTCGGCTTCGACCTGTAACGGACGGATCCAGGTGTTGAATTGTTGGGCTGGCAGCTCTTCGCGCAAAAGCTCCACGCACTGCTGCCAAAGTTCCACTGACACGGAAATCCCCTAATTGAAAGCCGGTGAGGCAAAAACAAGCGGCCATTGTAGCGGCCGGACGTTCACTTATCCACATGCAGGTTGCCCGGTAGACATGATTTATCAATGCCTTAACCAATGAAAAAGCGACCAGCGGTGTGTGAATAAGCTCTGTGGATAACCGTAGCTGAGGGCACTGGACAACTGGGGGCGAAACTCGGTGGATAAACCGCCTGTGGATAACAGCACTTTCCACACACAGGTTATCCGATAGCGCAGCACAGGCTGAACACGGTTTTCCACTGTAGTTGTCATTCTCTGTACATCGCGTGGAACAAGGCCTCAGAGCAGTTATCCACAGAAGGTGGCGGTCCTAGCTTTTACAAGCTTTACAGAAAAGCTTTAAATAATTCCCTTCTTTATTTTTATGTCTGGCAGACAAGCTTTCGAGCTTCGGGGCATCAGAGATCTATTTATAAGGAAACGCTGGTTGGAAATTGACCTATGGACTTGCTTTCTCTAGAATCCCCGGTCTCTTAAAACGGGGGCCATTCCGGCCCGTTGTGGACGAACCAGGTAACACGACATGAAACGTACTTTCCAACCAAGCACTATCAAACGCGCTCGTACCCACGGTTTCCGTGCTCGCATGGCTACCAAGAACGGTCGTGCCGTACTGTCGCGTCGTCGCGCCAAAGGCCGCGCACGTCTGGCAGTTTGATAATCCGGCACTGGAGGTGAGTCAGGACTTCAGTCGGGAAAAGCGTCTGCTTACTCCCCGGCATTTCAAGGCAGTCTTTGACTCCCCTACCGGCAAGGTTCCGGGGAAAAATCTCCTGCTCCTTGCGCGCAACAACGATCTCGATCACCCCCGTCTAGGACTGGTTATCGGGAAAAAGAGCGTAAAGCTCTCCGTCGAGCGCAATCGTCTCAAACGTCTTATGCGCGAATCGTTTCGCCTGCACCAGGATTCACTGGTCGGCTGGGACATCGTTATCGTCGCGCGCAAAGGTTTGGGCGATGTAGAAAACCCCGAATTGATTCAGCATTTCGGCAAACTCTGGAAGCGTCTGGCACGCAACAAGCCGGTACCAGCAGTCAAAACCGAAACTGTAGGGGTAGACAGTCCAGATGCGTAAACTGGCACTCGTTCCGATCCAGTTTTACCGCTACGCCATTAGTCCTCTGATGGCCGACCACTGTCGTTTCTACCCCAGTTGTTCCTGCTACGCGTTGGAAGCCATCGAAAATCATGGCCTTCTGCGCGGTGGCTGGCTGACCTTTCGTCGTTTAGGTCGCTGTCATCCGTGGAATCCCGGTGGTTATGACCCGGTTCCACCTATCCCTACCTCCCGTTCTTCTTCGATGGCCGAGTAATCATGGATATCAAACGCACGATCCTGATCGTCGCCCTGGCAATCGTGTCCTACGTCATGGTTCTTAAATGGAACCAGGATTATGGCCAGGCTGCCCTGCCGACTCAGAATGTTGCTTCCAGTACGACTGCATCCGGTTTGCCGGACACCGTTCCTGGCAATAACACTTCCGCCAGTGACGATATTCCGCATGCCGCAAGCGATACCAGCGCACCTGCAGAAGCGCCGATCGCTGCCAGCAAGGATCTGATCCAGGTCAAAACCGATGTGCTCGATCTCGCGATCGATCCACAGGGCGGTGACGTTGCGCAACTGACCTTGCCACTGTATCCACGTCGTCAGGATCGTCCGGATGTTCCGTTCCAGCTGTTCGACAATGGCGGCGAGCGTACTTATCTGGCTCAAAGCGGTCTGATCGGCACCAACGGTCCGGACGCCAGCCCGGCCGGTCGTCCGGTTTACGCGTCGGAGAAGAAAAGTTATCAACTGGCTGACGGTCAGGACCAATTGGTCGTCGACCTGAAATTCAGCAAGGACGGCGTCAACTACATCAAGCGTTTCACTCTGAAGCGCGGACTGTATGACGTGACCGTGACCTACCTTGTGGATAACCAGAGTGCTCAACCCTGGACCGGTTCGATGTTTGCGCAGTTGAAGCGTGACAACAGTGCCGATCCTTCGTCGACCACAGCTACCGGCACCGCGACTTACCTGGGCGCCGCGCTGTGGACAAGTTCCGAGCCGTACAAGAAAGTGTCCATGAAGGACATGGACAAAGGTCAACTCAAGGAAACCGTTACCGGTGGTTGGGTAGCCTGGCTGCAACACTACTTTGTGACGGCATGGGTTGCTCCGAAGGGCGAAAACAATATCGTCCAGACCCGTAAAGACAGCAAAGGCAACTACATCATCGGTTACACCGGTCCTTCCCTGACCGCTGCGCCGGGTGCAAAAGTTGAAACCAGCGCCATTCTTTACGCAGGCCCGAAAAGCCAGGCGGTTCTGAAAGAGTTGTCCCCAGGTCTGGAACTGACCGTCGACTACGGCATTCTGTGGTTCATTGCCCAGCCGATCTTCTGGCTGCTGCAACATATCCACGCCATCGTCGGCAATTGGGGCTGGTCGATCATCTTCCTGACCATGCTGATCAAAGGGATCTTCTTCCCGCTGTCGGCCGCCAGCTACAAGTCGATGGCCCGCATGCGCGCCGTGGCACCGAAACTGGCTGCACTGAAAGAGCAACATGGCGATGACCGGCAGAAAATGTCGCAAGCCATGATGGAACTGTACAAGAAAGAGAAGATCAATCCGCTGGGTGGCTGCTTGCCGATCCTGGTGCAGATGCCGGTTTTCCTTTCGCTGTACTGGGTTCTGCTGGAAAGCGTTGAAATGCGCCAGGCGCCTTTCATGCTGTGGATTACCGACCTGTCGATCAAGGATCCGTTCTTCATCCTGCCGATCATCATGGGCGCGACCATGTTCATCCAGCAGCGTCTGAACCCGACTCCTCCGGATCCGATGCAGGCCAAAGTGATGAAAATGATGCCAATCATCTTCACCTTCTTCTTCCTGTGGTTCCCGGCGGGTCTGGTGCTGTACTGGGTTGTGAACAACTGCCTGTCGATTGCTCAACAGTGGTACATCACGCGTAAGATCGAAGCGGCGACGAAAAAAGCCGAGGCGTAACTTACTCTGTGGATAACACCACTCAAAACGCCCCCTAGTGGGGCGTTTTGCTATCTGCCATTTTTGTCTGGATACCGGTTTATGAGCGCACCTCGTGAAACCATCGCAGCCGTTGCCACAGCTCAGGGCCGTGGCGGCGTGGGCATCGTTCGAATTTCCGGGCCGCTGGCCAGCGTCGCGGCCAAAGCCATCAGCGGCCGTGATTTGAAACCCCGGTTTGCCCACTACGGTCCCTTCTTCAGTGACGATCAACAGGTGCTGGATGAAGGTCTGGCACTGTATTTCCCCGGGCCGAACTCGTTCACCGGCGAAGATGTGCTTGAACTCCAGGGTCACGGTGGACCGATCGTCCTGGACATGTTGCTCAAGCGTTGCCTGGAACTGGGCTGCCGTCTGGCTCGGCCGGGTGAATTCAGCGAGCGCGCTTTCCTCAATGACAAACTCGACCTGGCTCAGGCCGAGGCCATCGCCGACCTGATCGAAGCCAGTTCTGCACAGGCTGCACGTAATGCCTTGCGTTCCTTGCAGGGGGCATTTTCCCAACGTGTGCATAACCTCACCGAACAGCTGATCGGATTGAGGATTTATGTCGAAGCAGCCATCGATTTTCCGGAAGAAGAAATCGACTTCCTCGCCGATGGCCATGTGTTGAGCATGCTCGACAAGGTCCGTGACGAGTTATCCACCGTATTGCGCGAAGCCGGCCAGGGTGCATTGCTGCGTGACGGCATGACAGTGGTGATCGCCGGTCGTCCGAATGCCGGCAAATCGAGTCTGCTCAATGCACTGGCCGGTCGAGAAGCTGCCATCGTGACGGAAATCGCCGGCACGACCCGGGACATCCTGCGCGAACATATCCACATCGATGGCATGCCGCTGCATGTCGTAGACACCGCCGGATTGCGCGATACCGACGACCATGTGGAAAAAATCGGTGTAGAACGTGCGTTGAAAGCCATTGGCGAAGCCGATCGGGTACTGCTGGTGGTTGATGCCACGGCTCCGGAAGCGGCCGATCCTTTCGCGTTGTGGCCCGAATTCCTTGAAACCCGGCCAGATCCGGCGAAGGTCACCCTGATTCGCAATAAAGCAGATCTCACTGGTGAAGCGATTGCCCTGGAAGTCAGCGACGATGGCCACGTAACCATCAGCCTGAGCGCCAAGGCTGCCGGCGAAGGTCTTGATCTGTTGCGCGATCACCTGAAGGCCTGCATGGGTTACGAGCAGACTTCGGAAAGCAGCTTCAGCGCACGCCGTCGCCACCTGGAAGCATTGCGTCACGCCAGCGCGGCCCTGGAACACGGTCGTGCACAGCTGACTCTGGCAGGGGCTGGCGAACTATTGGCAGAAGATCTGCGTCAGGCTCAGCAGTCCCTTGGGGAAATTACCGGAGCGTTCAGCTCCGATGATCTGCTCGGGCGGATCTTTTCCAGTTTCTGCATCGGTAAATAACCCTTCTGTTGTCCACAGACAGGTCCATTGGCGACCTGTCTGGTTCTCCTCTTCCCATTCCTTTCCTTCCAGTGCCGGGCAGATTCCTTCTCCCTGAGCGGATTTCCCCTATCCGCTACGTGCTCGTTCATTCGATTTCTGTGGATTAAGCCCTGTGAATAACTGCCGCTGAGGGCAGTTGATAACAGGGCCAGAAAACTGAACATAACTGCCTCTGTGGATAACCACCCCATTCATCCACAGGCTTACACCGGTTATCCAAGGGCCTCATTGCGACATGGCCACAGGGTTTTGAATCTCTGTACACATTGAAAATAAAGGCCTGTAGAGATCTATCCACAGAAATCATGGGCAGTAAGAATAAGCTTTAAAACAAAGGTTTTATAAATTTCTCTCTTTTTTATTCTTTTAACCGCGAGTTCTCCACAGCTGGTTAAATTTTGTGCAAAGGGTTCTTTAGGAAGGGCGAAGTCCCTATACTTGTCGACCAGGTCCAGAAACCTGATCTCAAACTATTCCTGAATTACCTACTTAAGCAGGCACGAGGTGCGTGGTGGATTTCCCTTCCCGTTTTGAAGTGATCGTCATCGGCGGCGGTCATGCCGGTACCGAGGCAGCACTGGCCTCAGCACGCATGGGTGCAAAAACCCTTCTGCTGACGCACAACGTGGAAACCCTCGGTGCCATGAGTTGCAACCCGGCCATCGGCGGCATTGGCAAAAGCCATCTGGTCAAGGAAATCGATGCCCTCGGCGGTGCGATGGCCATGGCCACCGATCTGGGCGGTATCCAGTTTCGCGTGTTGAACAGCCGCAAAGGCCCGGCCGTGCGTGCAACACGAGCACAGGCCGACCGCATTCTTTACAAGGCCGCTGTCCGCGAAATTCTGGAAAACCAGCCGAACCTGTGGATATTTCAGCAGGCCGCCGACGACCTGATCGTCGAGCAGGAACATGTACGCGGTGTCGTCACGCAAATGGGTCTGCGTTTCTTTGCCGATTCCGTGGTGTTGACCACCGGTACCTTCCTCGGCGGACTTATCCACATCGGTTTGCAGAATTTTTCCGGCGGGCGCGCCGGTGATCCGCCGTCGATCGCCCTTGCGCATCGTCTGCGTGAATTGCCGCTGCGCGTCGGTCGCCTGAAAACCGGTACGCCACCGCGTATCGACGGCAAGTCTGTGGATTTCTCGGTGATGACCGAGCAACCTGGCGATACGCCGATCCCGGTGATGTCGTTCATGGGCAACAAGGAACAACATCCGCGGCAGGTCAGTTGCTGGATTACCCACACCAACGCCCGCACCCACGAAATCATCGCGGCGAACCTCGATCGTTCGCCGATGTATTCGGCAGCAGGCGAGATCGAAGGCATCGGTCCGCGTTACTGCCCGTCGATCGAAGACAAGATCCACCGCTTTGCCGACAAGGAAAGCCATCAGGTATTCATCGAGCCGGAAGGCCTGACCACCCATGAGCTGTATCCGAACGGGATATCCACAAGCCTGCCGTTCGACGTGCAATTGCAAATCGTGCAATCGATCCGCGGCATGGAAAACGCGCACATCGTGCGTCCGGGTTATGCGATCGAGTACGACTACTTCGATCCGCGCGACCTGAAGTACAGCCTGGAAACCAAAGTCATCGGCGGTCTGTTCTTCGCTGGCCAGATCAACGGCACCACCGGTTACGAAGAAGCCGGCGCCCAGGGTTTGCTGGCTGGCGCGAACGCTGCACTGCGTGCGAAAGGCAAAGAAGCCTGGTGCCCGCGTCGCGATGAAGCGTACATCGGGGTATTGGTCGACGACCTGATTACCCTCGGTACCCAAGAGCCGTACCGCATGTTCACTTCCCGTGCCGAGTACCGCCTGATCCTGCGTGAGGACAACGCCGACCTGCGTCTGACCGAAAAAGGCCGCGAACTGGGTCTGGTCGATGACGCGCGCTGGGCAGCGTTCTGCAAGAAGCGCGAAAGTATCGAACTCGAAGAGCAGCGCCTGAAAAGCACCTGGGTTCGCCCAGGCACTGCCCAGGGCGATGCGATCGCGGAAAAATTCGGTACACCGCTGACTCACGAATACAACTTGCTCAATCTCTTGAGCCGTCCGGAAATCGACTACGCTGGTCTGGTCGAAGTGACCGGACAGGGGGCCGAAGATCCACAGGTTGCCGAACAGGTCGAGATCAAGACCAAGTACGCCGGTTACATCGACCGCCAACAGGACGAAATCGCCCGTCTGCGTGCAAGCGAAGACACGAAACTGCCTGTGGATATCGATTACACCAACATTTCCGGTCTCTCCAAGGAGATCCAGAGCAAGCTTGGCGCCACGCGTCCAGAGACGCTTGGCCAGGCTTCGCGGATCCCGGGTGTAACCCCGGCAGCGATTTCGCTGTTGATGATTCATTTGAAAAAACGCGGCGCGGGCCGTCAGTTGGAGCAAAGCGCTTGAGTTCTAAGGTCACTTCGCAACACGCCGAAGAGTTATCCACAGGAGCCCGCGAGCTCGGTGTCAATCTCACTGAAACCCAGCACGCATTGCTGCTGGGTTATCTGGCCCTGTTGATCAAATGGAACCAGGCCTACAACCTGACCGCCGTTCGCGATCCCGACGAAATGGTTTCCCGGCACTTGCTCGATAGCCTCAGCGTGATGTCGTTCATCGAAAACGGCCGCTGGCTGGACGTCGGCAGTGGCGGTGGCATGCCGGGGATCCCTCTGGCGATCCTGTATCCGGACTCGCAAGTGACCTGCCTGGACAGCAACGGCAAGAAAACCCGCTTCCTGACCCAGGTCAAACTCGAACTCAAACTGGACAACCTGCAAGTTATCCACAGTCGCGTCGAAGCATTCCAGCCTGCCCAGCCATTCAACGGGATCATCTCCCGGGCGTTCAGCAGCATGGAGAACTTCACCAACTGGACTCGCCACCTGGGCGATGCCGATACACGCTGGCTGGCAATGAAGGGCGTCCATCCGGCCGATGAGCTGGTAGCATTGCCGGCAGACTTCAAACTCGATAGCGAACACGCCCTGGCCGTACCCGGTTGCCAAGGCCAACGCCATCTGCTGATACTGCGCCGCACGGCATGATTGGGAACACAAGCAAGAATGGCTAAGGTATTCGCGATAGCGAACCAGAAGGGTGGTGTGGGCAAGACCACCACCTGCATCAACCTCGCAGCATCCCTGGTCGCGACCAAGCGCCGGGTGCTGTTGATCGATCTCGATCCACAGGGCAACGCCACCATGGGTAGCGGTGTGGATAAACATGGCCTGGAAAACTCGGTCTACGACCTGCTGATCGGCGAATGCGATCTGGCGCAGGCCATGCACTTCTCGGAACACGGCGGTTATCAGCTGCTGCCGGCCAACCGCGACCTGACGGCCGCCGAAGTGGTGCTGCTGGAAATGCAGATGAAGGAGAGCCGTCTGCGCAGCGCGCTGGCGCCGATCCGTGAAAACTACGATTACATTCTGATCGACTGCCCGCCGTCGCTGTCGATGCTCACGCTGAACGCACTGGTCGCCGCTGACGGGGTGATTATCCCCATGCAGTGCGAATACTTTGCGCTCGAAGGTCTGAGCGACCTTGTGGATAACATCAAGCGCATCGCCGAACTGCTGAACCCGAACCTGAAGGTCGAAGGTCTGCTGCGGACCATGTACGACCCACGCCTGAGCCTGATGAATGATGTATCGGCCCAGCTCAAGGAACACTTCGGCGATCAGCTGTACGACACGGTGATCCCGCGCAACATTCGCCTGGCCGAAGCACCGAGCTACGGCATGCCGGCGCTGGCTTACGACAAGCAATCGCGTGGCGCGCTGGCCTATCTGGCCCTGGCGGGCGAGATGGTTCGTCGTCAGCGCAAAAATTCACGCATCGCCGCTGCCCAGCCAACTTAAGGAATCCCCATGGCCGTCAAGAAACGAGGTCTCGGACGAGGACTGGATGCACTGCTGAGCGGTCCGACTGTCAGCTCGCTGGAAGAACAAGCGGCGCAGGCTGACAGCCGTGAGTTGCAGCACCTGCCGCTGGACCTGCTGCAACGCGGCAAGTATCAGCCACGCCGGGACATGGATCCGCAGGCGCTGGAAGAGCTGGCGCAGTCGATCAAGGCTCAGGGCGTGATGCAGCCGATCGTGGTTCGCCCGATTGGTGGTGGCCGATTTGAAATCATTGCCGGTGAACGTCGCTGGCGTGCCAGCCAGCAGGCCGGGCAGGAAACCATCCCGGCCATGGTCCGTGATGTGCCGGATGAAACCGCGATCGCCATTGCACTGATCGAGAACATCCAGCGCGAAGACCTGAACCCGATCGAAGAAGCGGTGGCCCTGCAGCGCCTGCAGCAGGAATTCCAGCTCACTCAGCAACAGGTGGCTGAGGCTGTGGGTAAGTCCCGCGTCACCGTGGCCAACCTGTTGCGCCTGATTGCGCTGCCGGAAGTCATCAAGACCATGCTGTCCCACGGCGACCTGGAAATGGGTCATGCCCGTGCATTGCTCGGTCTGCCGGACAATCAGCAGGTGGAAGGGGCGCGACATGTTGTCGCACGCGGTCTCACCGTGCGCCAAACTGAGGCACTGGTTCGTCAGTGGTTGAGTGGCAAACCCGAGCCTGTGGAACCTGCAAAACCGGACCCGGATATCGCTCGCCTCGAGCAACGTCTGGCCGAGCGCCTAGGCTCTGCGGTGCAGATCCGCCACGGGAAGAAGGGAAAGGGTCAGTTGGTGATCGGTTACAACTCCCTCGATGAGCTTCAGGGTGTGCTTGCACACATCCGCTGAAACAATTCCTCTTGTAGCGCGCAGTCGGAAATCACTACCTGACAGTTGAATAGGGGCAGAACCGCCCCTATACTCTGCGCGCATTTTGTCGGCACAAATTATGCCAAGTTATTGAATTTCGGCAGCCGACCATTGGAGAGCAAAAGTGATGGAAACCCGCAAGCCAAACCGCCTGCCGTTCCATCGCCTGGCGGTTTTTCCGGTGTTGATGGCTCAATTTGTCATTTTGCTCATTGCCGCTTTGGCGCTCTGGCAATGGCACGGAGTCGTTGCCGGATACTCGGGACTTTGCGGAGGCCTGATAGCCTTGCTGCCCAATGTTTATTTCGCTCACAAGGCATTTCGGTTTTCCGGCGCCCGAGCAGCCCAGTCCATCGTCCGGTCTTTCTATGCCGGCGAGGCAGGCAAACTGATTTTGACGGCAGTGCTGTTTGCACTGGTGTTTGCAGGTGTGAAGCCACTGGCGCCGATCGCTGTATTCGGCGCCTTCGTGCTGACTCAGTCGGTCAGCTGGTTCGCTCCCCTGCTGATGAGAACAAGACTTTCGAGACCTTAGGGCGTTTGAGGCAACCATGGCAGAAACAACCGCTTCGGGCTATATCCAGCACCACTTGCAGAACCTGACCTTCGGTCAGCTACCCAACGGCGGCTGGGGCTTTGCCCACACCGCAGCAGAAGCCAAGGAAATGGGCTTCTGGGCTTTCCACGTCGATACCCTCGGCTGGTCGGTCGCGCTGGGTCTGATCTTTGTCCTTCTTTTCCGCATGGCGGCCAAGAAGGCGACTTCCGGTCAGCCGGGTGCACTGCAGAACTTCGTTGAAGTGCTGGTCGAATTCGTCGATGGCAGCGTGAAAGACAGCTTCCATGGCCGTAGCCCGGTGATCGCACCGCTGGCACTGACCATCTTCGTCTGGGTGTTCCTGATGAACGCCGTCGACCTGGTACCGGTCGACTGGATTCCTCAGTTGGCCATCCTGATCTCCGGCGACCACCACATCCCGTTCCGTGCCGTGTCGACCACCGACCCGAACGCGACTCTGGGCATGGCGTTCTCGGTTTTCGCACTGATCATTTTCTATAGCATCAAGGTCAAGGGCCTCGGCGGCTTCATCGGCGAGCTGACCCTGCACCCGTTCGGCAGCAAGAACATCTTCGTTCAGGCGCTGCTGATCCCGGTGAACTTCCTGCTGGAATTCGTGACCCTGATCGCCAAACCGATCTCTCTGGCTCTGCGTCTGTTCGGCAACATGTATGCCGGCGAACTGGTGTTCATCCTGATCGCTGTGATGTTCGGCAGCGGCCTGCTCTGGCTCAGCGGCCTGGGCGTTGTTCTGCAGTGGGCGTGGGCTGTGTTCCACATCCTGATCATTACCCTGCAGGCGTTCATCTTCATGATGCTGACTATCGTCTACCTGTCGATGGCGCACGAAGAAAACCATTAAGACCAGTCTCGACTAGTCTGATGTCCTTCCCGGTAAAACGGGGAGGGGCTCCTCACGGGGCACCATGAAACGATTTGTTTTACCGCTTTAATCTAAAAAACCTAAACCATACGACGTAAAAGTCGGGAGGAAAGATGGAAACTGTAGTTGGTCTAACCGCTATCGCTGTTGCACTGTTGATCGGCCTGGGC